>Ga0155748_149_pt7 | contig 18649 bp, 17 predicted proteins | sample RifCSPlowO2_01_FD_107402 | JGI IMG/M metagenome (GOLD analysis project Ga0155748, IMG submission 107402) | Omnitrophica bacterium RIFCSPLOWO2_01_FULL_45_10
GAAGCAATATGCGTCGATTCCCATGCTGTCAAATACGATATTCCCTCTCGTATTCCTTAATAAAATCTCCGCCACTGCGCTTCCCAGTCCTCCTGAGACACTATGTTCTTCGATGGTTAAAACAATCCCTGTTTCTTTTGCCGCCCTGGTTATGGCCTCTTCATCTATGGGCTTAATCGTGTGTATGTTTATCAAACGAACGTTTATGCCTCTCTTCCTCAATTCATCGCTCGCGGTTTCGGCGTCATATAATGAATTCCCTGTGGCAATCAGCGCCGCGTCATTCCCGCTTCGTAATTCGACCGCCTTGCCTATCTTAAATTCATAATCTTCCTTATATACGGCCCGTTCCCCGCTTGTTCCCAACCTTATATAGACGGGACCATTTATCTCCGCGGATGCCCTTGTCGCCTTCTCTGTTTCCAATGGATCCGCCGGAGATATTATCGTCATGTTGGGCAGGACCCTCATCAACGCCAGATCTTCTAATGAATGGTGAGTAGGCCCTAATGTTGAGTATCTTACCCCCGCGCCTATGCCGACGATTTTCACGTTCATATTCTGCATACATATATCATTTCTTATTTGTTCATATGCCCTCATTACGAGAAACGGGATTATCGTATAGATGAAAGGCGTGTCACCGCAAGACGCCAACCCAGCGGCGACACTTACCATCGTGCACTCGGCGATTCCGAAGTTCACGAAGTTCTTTGGGAACTTTTTTCTGTAGTTGTCAAAGACTATTGTTCCGTTATCCGCGACGAACGAATAGACGCTCCTATTTTTTTCAGTAAGTTCGTAGAGTGCTTTGATATAGGCGTCTCTCATATTCGAATCAATTCTTCTTCTGTCATGCCTAAATCCTTTAATGCCACTTTAAGTTCCCGCTCGTCAGGCATTCGATAATGCCATATCGGAGCGTTCTCGGCGAATGAGATGCCTTTTCCTTTAGTCGTATGAGCGATGATGAGACTTGGGCTCCCTTTTTTAAAAGGGATCTTGTTTAAGGCCGTCTCTATCTCTTCCATGTTATGGCCGTCTATCTCGGTTGTTTTCCACCCAAAGGCAGACCATTTTTCTGATAATGGGTCAAGAGACCCGATATTCTCTATAAAATCCATGGCCTGCAACTTATTGTAATCGACGATTGCTATCATATTATCGAGTCCATGTTGCGCCGCGAATATCGCTGCCTCCCATATGCTGCCTTCCTGGCACTCCCCGTCGCCCAATATAGAATAGACTTTGTAATCCCTCTCGTTGAGTTTTCCTGAGAATGCTATTCCCACCCCGTAAGGGAATCCGTGCCCCAGTGAGCCGGTTGACGCGTCGACGCCGGGAATCTTCAGCATGTCAGGATGACCTCCCAATACAGAACCTTTCCTGCACATGGAGAGGAGCAATTCCCTTTTGAAAAACCCCTTCTGGGCCAAAATCGCGTAAAGGGCCGCGCATGCATGGCCTTTGCTCAGGATGAAGCGGTCTCTTGAGTCCCAGCCCGGTCTTTCCGGGTCGACTTTCAAAAATTTAAAATAAAGGACGACCAGAAGGTCTGCTATCGAAAGACTTGAAGCCAGATGGCCGCCGCCTGCATGATAGATGGCCTTAAAGATAATTTTGCGAAGTTCTTTGGACTTCGCCTCTAATTCCCTTGTTTCATCCATCGCGCCTATTTCAGTTTCACCGCCTGCATCATCTTGATATTGTAATACCTTACATCAGTCATGGAATTCTTATATTTACCTTCGCGGAACGCCTTTATCAAATCCCTGACCGCGTCTTCTATGGTTTTTTTAGGCATAAATCCTAATTCCCTTTCAATCTTCTCGGAAGAAATGCGATATGAGCGCGGGTCATCTGACGGCACTTTTAAAATTTCAGCCGAAACTCTTCCGGGAAATTCCCGCTCAACTACGGACTTGACGATCTCTCCTATATCGCTTACAGTGAGGTTTTGATATCCGGCGTTGAAAATCTTCCCGGATATCTTCTCGTCAGGAAGTTCAAGAAGCACGCGATAAAGATCGGTGATGTCATCGATGTGTATATTCGGCCTCACCTGCGAGCCACCGAAGATCGTGATCTTGTTCAAATTGACCGCGTGATTAGTAAGGATGTTAACCGTCAAATCGAACCTCTGCCTACGGGAGAAACCGCAGACTGTGGCTGGCCTTATCACGCAAACGGTGAAACCGATAGACTTATATTTAAGGAGAATTGGTTCGCACAATCCTTTATATTTATTGTAATCTGTGATCGGATTTAATGGGTGCTCTTCGGTAACATTCTCTTCATCGCTAACACCATAAACGCTCGAAGTTGAAGCGTAGATAAAGCGCCGTATCCCGCTTTCCTTACTGATCCTCACCAGCGGCTCGAACGCCTCGTAGTTTATGGATCTGCTTAAAACGGGGTCGAGTTCAAACGACGGATCATTGGAGATGCATGCCAGATGAATAACCGCATCCGATCCGGCCAATGACTTCCTTAGCGTCTCCTGATTCCTTATGTCACCCTTGATCTCCACGAGATTCGGATTATCCTTATAGATATCAAAAACATCGTCGCCGTAAATGTAGAGATCGAGAACTTTGACACGGTAGCCCAAATCCAGCAATTTAGGAACTAAGACAGCCCCAACGTACCCAGCGCCTCCGGTAACGAGAACGTTCTTGATCGGCTTCACCCTGCCGTCTCCTTATAATCAATTACCCGTGTTTCACTTTTCAAAATATTTCTGACCTCTGAATATACTTCCTCCGGCATGACCGTGTTAACGCAAGGGCCACCTCTGTAAGCGCAGGAAGGGGCATAACAGGGTATATCAATACAGCCGCTATTTCGCGGAACGATCGCCATGCCTCTATTATATAGATAGGTTTCGCTCGCGTTCGTCGAGCTGAAAAGAGCAATAACCATCTTCTTCATCGCAATGGCCAAATGCAATCCAAAACTATCATTTGTAACAATAACCCTGCAGCTATGTATCCAATCAAAATATTTTTCCATATCATCGAGGCCTTCCTGCCAGGAGATAGAATATTCTCCCGCTATGAGTTTTTCGAATTCCTTCCAGTAGCCTAGGGGCCATGCCTTTGTCGGCCATTTATTGCCGACCTGATAGTTGAGGCCTATATCATATTGAACTTTTGATTTGGACTTATATCCGAATAAATATTCCTCGCCCTTCCATTTAGATCCAACCATCTCGAATAGATGCTCCTGCCAATACTTATTATGCGCCTTCTTCTTCTCTCCATCTTGACATACGGAAAGAGCGGTCTCAGTGCCCTCACAGGCCTCAGCCTCTCCTGTCTTGACGTCGAATCTGAATCCATATCGCCTCCAGCCCACTATCTGATCGGCAAGCGCGCAGATGCCAGGAACCTTTTCAAGGTTGATAACTACGTCAAAATGCTCCAGTTTGAGCTGCAGCACAGACGTCAGATTATAAATGAGGATCCTGTTTATATATGGATTGTATTTAAGGATTGGATGTGCCCTTTCGTCTACCAGCCACGTGACATGCGCGTCTTTGTAAAGATTTAACAACACCGTGGTGCGCAATACGTCACCGAAACTTGTCACGTCGCTTATTTCCGGGTTGAGGGTCTCGGAATATCCGATCTTTATTATCAGCACTTTATACTTTTTTAGCTCCATAATCTATCCGGCATGACCTTGTTTCATTAATAAATTTTATGTCAACGGACGTATATCCGTAAATTTGTTCATGATTCGTCTTGATCTTAACATCGCAAACACTGCACAAACCATAGTTGTCACAGTAGAGATGACTATCAGGGAATTCGAATACCTCGCCAAGGAGGTTGCCCAAAACGCCTTCCGGCCGCGAGAAATAGAGATCCGAATGACATCTATAAATATTGCCATCTTGTCCTATCGGCACCACCGTATTCCTGCAGAGCACCTTGACGCCGGTCGGCCTCCCTAAAGCCGCGTCAGGATAGAGAAATGTGCCGTAGACCCTGCCATTCGACTCTCCCAAGAATTCCTTGGAGCGCAATTCCACATTGAATTTTTTTGCGTAATCTCCCAATGCCGCAAGTTCTTCGTCGCTGTGCGAAGGGTACTCTAAATAATATAGCCCTATATTCAAGATTTCCTGAAGCTCCGCTATGCGTTCTACTAACTCCTTGTAATCATTCTCGCCTCTATGGAAACTTACCCGAATCGTGGGATATGGTGCTCTTCTATTATTCCACTCCAATGTCTTTAGATTGAGGAAATGACTTTTTTTTACAAACGGCGGAAGCGCCGTCAATATGTCTATCTTGTGCCGCACATCCTCTAAAATCTTCCAAATGCCTTTATATAAGAATGGTTCGCCGCCCTGAAGGGTTATAGGAACATCTTTAGGTAATTCGAGCCGATTTAGTCCGATCACCCACTCTTCCGGCCTTAATTCAGGCACATCTTTTTTACCAAAAGGAGAATTATGATGCGTTGTAATGCAATAGGGGCAATCCAGATGACATCTGTCAGTAAGGTAAACGCCTACATAATCGTAATCTTTTGGAACTATGATCTTCTCTCGCATCGTTTAAGGTTTTAAGAATTCCGTCTTCCACTCGAGCCGTGGCCGTACCACGCCTTCCCATCCGCCGCTTATGAACTCCTTACGCATTGCGCCGGTGTCATGAACTTGAAATGATAAAACATTTTCGCTGACTGCTTGGGTATCGGCTATTTTCCTGCTTAAAACTGCTGTGATAGTATATCTGCCTTCATTCAAAAAATCAGCCGGTATCCGGCAGACGGATTGAAAAAGGCCCTTGGGGTGCGGCCTTGCGCTCCACTCATCATACGTCAAGGATATGGATTTATGATTGGATGATGAGAAAACAGACGTACCTAAATTATCTTTGAGCACGATCGTTGGATGGAGGATTTCTCCTTCGCGTAAGTTCCAGTAACTTATTTGAATAAGAATGTCTTTGGAGATATCCACGTCCGCGGTCGGGCACTCGAATCCATCTTGAATGATGCGCACGGCATGCAGGCGAACGATATCGCTGCCCGGGGCTTGGCTTATGTCAGGCCATACCATTTCGCCTCCTTTTGAGTGGATCGTGGACAGATATCGTCCTATCACATCCGCTGGCTTTCCATATAAAATAATTTTGCCTTTCTCCAACAAAATTGCCTTTTTGCACAAGTTGGCGACACTGGGCAGGTTGTGTGAAACGAACAGGACTGTCCGGCCTTCTTTTGTAATACCCGCTATCCTATCCAGGCACTTATTTTGAAAGATGGCATCCCCTACACTGAGAACCTCATCCACAAGCAGGATATCGGGCGATAACTGACTGGCTACACTGAATGCCAAGCGAACGTACATCCCGCTCGAATAGTATTTTACGGGCGTATCGATGAACCTTTCAATCTCGGCAAAGGACGTAATCTCATCAAATTTAGAACTAATTTCTCTTCTCTTCATTCCAAGGATAGCGCCGTTCAAATAAATATTTTCTCTTCCCGTCAATTCTGGATGAAAACCTACTCCTACCCCGAGTAGACTGGCCACGCGGCCCTTTAAGAATACTCGACCTTCCGTCGGCTCGGTGATGCGGCTCGTGATTTTTAACAAGGTCGTCTTACCCGCGCCGTTACGGCCGATAATACCTACGCAATCTCCTTTCTCAACTTCCAGGTTTATGTCTTTAAGAGCCCAGAATTCCTCGCGCATAATATCATCTTCGCCGGAGCGCCTAAAGAGATGCAGTATCTTATTGCTAATTTGCCTCAAATTTCCCGCGATGCAGTCACGTAAAGTAACGTAACCGGCTTCTTTTTTATGGCTTAAGAAATATTTCTTCGAAAGATTTTCTATTCGTATAACGACGCTCATACCCTACCCCAACCAAGTTATATTATCAAATTTGAAATGTCCGTCCGGCAGTATCATCCTCCCCCAATCCTCCAGAGTTTGGGGCTCTTTGAAACCGCTTTTGAGACACATATCATAAAACTCTGAACCTGGATACGGCCTAAAGACGGATGGGCCCATAATAAATGAGGGATTATTCTTTTCTTTAAATATATCTTTGACCATCTTTATAAGAGCTAACGTCGCCTTTCTTTCTTGAACGGTTTCGGTTGGCAGGTGCGTCATAAAATTACTCGCTGTCATTAAGCCATTATCTGCAAGAAAATGCATGCACTCTAAGGTATCCTCAACAGTTATGTTTTTTTTCATCAACCTGAGCAACCTATTGCTCCCAGATTCACCGGAGCCTCCAATATAAATTAAGCCTGCCTTCTTTGCCTTTAAAATCAAATCCTTATTTCTAAGAATGTCGGAGATATGCGCACCCCCGCCCCATTCAAATTTAAGCGACCTTTTTGTAATCCCTTCCACCAATGAGTTAAAATAGTTTGAATTAACAAGAAATGCCTCATCACTAAAATTAATTGTGCGAGCATTATATTTAGCGATTAGTTGTTCTATCTCGTCCAAAACGCATTCCACTGACTTCGCGCGGTATATCCTTGTGTGTCTTACAATAGAATTGATGCAAAAAGCGCAGCCACGAGGGCAACCCCTCGTCGCCAAAAAGCCCATTGAAGGATATTTGAAATCAACAAGCGCAATAGACCAACTCATATAGTTTCTCATATCCAACAATTCAATCTTCCAAGGCCCGGCATCTTCAAACCGAGCCGGCTTTCCCATAGGGTTTATGACAATGGCGCCGTTATTCTTAAACCCCAACCCTGATATATTATTAAAACTGTAATCTTTATTTTCCAGGCAAGTCGTTAAATTCGTAAGCGCATCTTCTCCGTCTCCAGTGATTACAAAATCGATTACCCCCTCTTTTAAACACTGCTCTGCAAATAGCGTGGGATGCACGCCGCCCCAAACAATGAATTTATCAGGATAGAGCCTTTTAATCTCTCGACTAAGTCTTAAAGATGAGTCAATTTGCGCCGTCATCACTGAGAATCCAATGAGTCGAGAGTAAGATGCCTCTTTAAGGATGCGCGATTCTTGTGAATAGCCATCCATCAATCTAACACGCCTGCCTTCCTTTAGAAGTTTCGTTCCCAGGACTATTAAGGCCCACGGGATTGACTGACTTACCATACCCACATTTACAATCAATACATCATATTGCGTTTTCTCCTTTCGTCTAGCAAGAAGAAATTGGATAGCCTGGTAAACCTTATCTCGAATCTTTCTTAAGCTCGCCATGCCGCTTTGGTAGTTAACTACTATTTGTGAAGCGCGGTCATAATTATCAAGTGCAGCATTATAATCATGACAGCATTCATATAATAAACCAATTTCATAATAGATGTTCATTGCCAATCTTTTAAGCGAGAGGGCCTCTTCGGACTTTGACATGCTAATATGAAAACTTCCGCCAGCTTCTACTGTTTTTAACATATCCTCAACTCTCTTTAAAAGAAGCTTAAATTTATTTAGGTCCTTTTCGCATATTATTTGATTATAAGTCTCCCATACCTTACGGATGCCTCTTTTTGTCCCTGGAACGTATTTTAACCAAATTTTAACATACTTATTTGTTTGGGGATCTAAAGAGCCCGGATATCTTTGGTATCGCAATCCGGGTTTAAAATAAAAGTGCAATGCTTTCCCTAACCCCCGCACATACATTTTTAATATCACTGTGGTCATGATAATTTAATTACACAATTTTTAGCGAAAACAAAATTGCGAATGTAACGATATATGTCTTTTACCGGAGAGGGCGTTATAAAACTTAAATATCTCCTGATCTCGCTCCAAATCTCGCGACGGATAAGCATAAAGGACCTGGTATCCCAGCATTGTGGATTGTTTATCGCGACACGCACGCCCTCTCGTCCAAAATGATGCATTACGTTTCCGCGGATGAAAAATGGGAAGACATTTCGATACTCGGGAGATTTCAGTAGAGAAAAGAGTTTTTTAAGGACATCGTGCTGAAGGCGCCGGTTGCGTATTCCGGCTACGGAAAATGAACCCGGCACCATCCTGTAAAGCGAAAGCGGCTCAGGAATATAGCAAATGCCGTATCTAAAAGCTACCACAAGTGACGCGAACCAGTCCGCGTGCCACCGCAACTCTGACGCGAAACCTCCTATCTCTAACAAGCAAGATCGCCTTACAATAGAGGTGTGGCCGGGGATGAACCCTCCCCGAAGGGTTCTTGCCAAAACCTCAGGCGAAAAATAAGAAGGTTTGTCGTTCCATCGAAGTTTGTCATATCTGATTATGCCTGTTTTCTCATCTAAACTTACAGGGTCCGAACAGCACAAGCCCGCTTGAGGATAACTTGCCATTAGAGAGATGGATTTCTCAAAAAATCCGGGAAGAACCTGATCGTCGGCCGCGGCGCTATAAAAATAGTCGCCGCTTGAAATTCGCAGAAGCCTGTTCGCGTTATAAATCGACCCTTCGTTTCTTTCATTCCTTAATAAACGAACGATTCTGTCACTATTTACAAATCTTTGAATGATTTCAACACTATCGTCGGTTGAGGCGTCATCAATGACGATAACCTCTTTCGGCCTATATGATTGGCTTAATATTGCTTCCAGGGCCTTGCCGATGTAGGGCGCGTGATTGTAGTTAGACATGATTACAGATAATGTGGGCTTCATCCTGCCGCGCCTTCTTTTTTTAAATACAGGGAAATCCCTTCTTTCAGATCGATGAACTTAAAATCAGGGAACGTCTTCTTGAAGAGCGATATGTCATAAACCATATCCTTTACTCTTTCTGTGGGTTTTTCTCTTGGCTTGTATTCAACAACAAATTTCCCGCGATAATAGCATTTTATGATTTCAAAAATTTCGTTTATTGAATAACTCCTGCCGGTGGCGATATTCAGAGTCATCTCCGTCTTTTTGTCTATTGCCATATTGATAACTCTGTATATATCATCCACATAAACAAAATCCCGTTTGTCTTTTCCGTCGCCCCAAATAGCGCCCCTCTGCTTCGCGGATATGGATTCGATAATATAATTTATCGTGCTTTTGTCATGGTCGCCGGGCCCATATACGCCGGACAGCCGAAGAATTAAGAGCGGGACATTTCCTTTAAAACAATAATTCTTTAAGATAAATTCGCTCGAGAATTTAGATACGGCGTAATGATCTCGAGGTTGAGGTAAAAGTTCCTCGGATATTTTGCCCTCAATAAATCCATAAACATCGACTGTGCTCAAAAAAATAAAATAGCCCGCGCGATGTCTTTCCACAAATGCGCCGATATTCTCCGCCATGGCGATATTTTTCATCATTGAATTATAAGTATTCTCTTTAAATCTGGTAATAGATGAGGCCATTATTATCGCATCGTCTGAACTTATTCCCGATAACGCGTTTTCGATCGATTTTGGGGACAACAAATCGCAAACTTTAGATGAATATCCTCTTACCTCGTAAGATGGATTAAGAGAAAAACTCCTCGTTAGGTTAGTCCCGATAAAACCGTTTGACCCAAGAATGATGATTTTCTTCGTCATTAACTATCCCGCCGGACGCAGCCACCCGCAGCGATTACAGGCCTCGACAGTGCCTCTTTCCTTTATGACGGCCTTGAATTTATTGAACTCCGCGCCATTGATTATTTTTGACAAAGGGGTTTTTTTCACGTTTCCCATGGGGATCGCTAAACACGGAAAGAGAACCCCGTCAAAATTAACATGAACGCTCGACCATGGGAATTTGCAGGGCAGATAATCGGTTTTAACATGCCCTCGCCTATTTAGAAAATCGATGTCGGTAAGTTCGTCTTCGGAAACTAAATTCGCTATCTTGGGGTGTAGAAAGGCTCTTTTCCCTTCTCTTATATTATACTCCCGCACCATCTCAAGCCCTTCTTTAATCATGCCGAAATTCCTATATCGAGACGCGCCTGATCGCTTGAAAATCTCGTCAAATTCAAACATATAGTCCGCATGTTGAATCGGCGAACCCTTTAAAAACTGAAAGGTATGGTGGTCACAGCCAAAAGTCTCGACACAATATTTATGTATCTTCAGAAGATCTTCCGCGTTTTGGTCCAAGACCAATGTCTTGGCCTCCAGAATGCAGTCGGAATTAATCTCCTTTCGCCTTTTTATGAAATACTCTATAACCTTCTCTATTCCTTTCCATTCCTCAGATTTTATACCTCGGATTGCGTTATCAATGCCGTCTATGGAGATGGAGAGAACTTTTAATTTTGAGTAGGATAGAAGGAAATCTATCTTTTCATCGGCCAAAAGCAGTCCGTTTGTAATAATGTTGCAATCAAAACGCTCGGCTACATACGAAAAAACTTTGTTGAATCCGGTAAACAGCAACGGCTCGCCTCCGGTAATTGTAACCCTCGCGTTTTCAGGCAGTTGTTCGGCTAAATTGATCCAATCCTCCGGAGCCATAGACTCTTTTGTTGGCTTTCTTTTTAAAAAACAGAAAGCGCATTTTAGATTACAGAGATTGGTTAAGATGAAGACGTATCTATCAGGCAACATACCCGGTGTCTTATACGCTACTTCAGTGAAAACTTCGTGTTTATTGTGGAAAGTTTCGGTTATCGTCATTTTTTATTCTATCTTATTGCTCAACGTCATTGCGAGGCACGCCCGCCAAAATACATGGCGGGTCCGCCTATCTTTGTGGCGGAAAATGCCGAAGCAATCTCGCTTTTAAGATTGCTTCGCTTCGCTCGCAATGACGGTTGAGGGATGCCACAGATTGCAATCCCTGCATAATCCTAAGGATTTTCTCCCATTCAATAAATGCAGTTTTCGAATCCGAGCGATCTTTGTCCCTCTCCAAATATCCTGAATATTAGAACGATTAACATCGCCTAATAGAATTTTACCGTTGAAATCCTGACAGCATAGAGGGACGCGGCCGTCGCTCAAGATAAAGATTGTGCCAAAAGGAGACGTGCAAGGAGCATCATTCAAGGTAATCCCGTCCTGCTCTTGGGGCAGAGAATAATTCTTTAGCCAATTGCCCCAACTATGCCAATGCCTTCCATATACGCGATCATTTGATTTAAGCCTTTTGCGCCAAAAGGATACGAATGCGCCAAATTCTTCAATATTTTTTCCCTGCATGGTCATCCTAATGCGTATACGCAGATCGGGGTTTACATTATTGCGCGCGGCAATAAAATTTTCGATATTGGAAACGCATAGATCAAACTTTAACGGCTTTCTGATCGCCTCGAATGTACCAGCGGTTAGCCCGTCCACGGAAAATGTAACTTCATCAATGCCGGAACGAATCAGGATTCGCGCGCGCTCTTTATTGAGCAAAGAGGCATTCGAGGCAAGGGCCACTAATTTCACTCCTATTTCTTTTAAAAGCCGGATTCTCTTTTCAAGATCTTTATCGAGTAATGGCTCGCCCTCGCCCTGTATGGTCAGCCGCTCAATCCACGAGGCGAATCCCGATAGTCCTCGGACGATCTTATCGAATAATTCTTGTCTCATGACAAAGACGCTGTCGTTTCTTTTAATCTCTTTAATCGGACACATGACGCAATGGGCGTTGCATAAAGCGGAGGTCTCTATCTGTACATATCTTGGAAAATCAGATTCTTTCATGGGCTAACTTTAAGCGCTCGATCCTGGTGTCTTGAAGGGCTCTTTTTAATTTATCCATTGCTTCAACGATCATTGTTTCTTTTCTCGCATAGCAAATTCTTATATGGCCTTCGCCGTAATCTCCAAAACATGTCCCCGGCAATAGGGCGATGTTGGCCCTCTCCAGCGCGAATTCGCAAAATTGCTGGCTGGTCATCCTTGTCCGGGTAATATTAGGAAATACATAAAGAGCTCCTTCGGGTCTTAAGCAGGAGATATTTGGTATCGAATTAATCTTTTCATAAATTATGTCGCGCAAACCTTCATAAGTCTTTATCCTCTGCCTTGTCAAATCCTCATGTTCCGTGAGCGCGCTGATCCCGCCATATTGTATAAAGGCCGGAAAACAGGAAAAGATTGTTTGAAATAATAATCCCATCTTTTCTATCACATGCTCCGGGCCTATCGCGTACCCTAATCTAAAACCGGCCATCGAATAGACTTTGGAAAAGCCCTCAAGGATTATCGTGTGTTCCCTGCATTGATCTGATATGCCAAGAGAATGATGCTGCCGGGAATCGAATACTACCTTCGAATAGACTTCATCGCTTAAAATATAAAGATTATATTTTTTCGCGATTAAAGATATCTCGAGTATTTCATCCTCATTAAGCACGGCGCCTGTTGGATTGCTCGGCGAGTTAACAATGATCAATTTGGTTTTATCCGTAATCCTTCTCTCGATGTCTATAGGTTTTAGGTGAAACCCGTTTTTTTCATGAAGGGGTATGCCGACCCCTTTGACACCGGTATATTTTATGACCGACCTATAAGTCGAGAAACCCGGATCCGGGTATATAACCTCATCGCCGGGATCGGCGACACACCGAACGACAAAATCGATAACGGCATTTGAGGGCATAACAAGTATCTGTCCATGGGAAGGTTTAAACTCAAGCCGCTTTTCAACGTCATCGCTAATGGCTCTTTTAAATTCAATGATGCCTGTGGAATCAACATAATGCGTGCGGCCATTATCTAAGGCCTTTTTTACCGCCTGGGTTATATGCGGATGGACGGGAAGATCCGAATCCCCTATCTCAAAATGGTAAATACGCTCCCCCCGTCGTTCCTTGGCCTGTGTATTGGCCAAGAGTCTGAACATTGGCTGGCCTATTAAACCTTCTGTTATCTTAGATAACGGTCTCATATAATTTTCATTTTGATGTTGTTTTAGGTCCACGGCTTGATGATCATATTTTCTAAAAATTCCTTTCTCTCTAATAAAGGGCTGGCGTCTTCAATGGGCCGGCCGAATTTCAACATGGGCACAACCCTCTGATTCTCTGAAACATGGACATCACATAGAAGCGGCCCTTCTCTATTCAAAACCCGGCGCGTTACACGATTCATTTCAGAATGATTCGATATCTTTTCCGCGTCTATGCCGTATGCCTTCGCGATCTTGACAAAATCAGGCACAGCGATGCCTTTCTCCATACTAGAGGCTTCGTATCTTGAATCTAGCCAGTCATCCTGTGTCTGTTTTATCATTCCGTAACCCTGATTATTAATCACAAATATCTTTATGGGAAGATGGTGTTTTTCTATTGTAGCCAATTCCTGAATATTCATCTGTATCCCGCCGTCCCCTATTATGCAAATTACCCGATTCTTATTTGTCGCGAAAGAGGCGCCGATACTGGCGGGGAGAGAATAACCCATCGGCGAATAATTGAAAGCGGTGAACAGAGTCTGCTCTCGCCTCATCCTGTATCCCTGCATCGTTTGCGTGAGAGTCCCGCCGGCATCCGTGATTATATAATCGCCTTTCGATGTTTCCTGTGACAGGGCGTCCATGAAACAATAGGAATCAATGCTATCCTCCTTATCGTAATATGCCCTTGGGCAGATCGGATACCTTCGCTTCCAGTCCTTAATCCTTCCTATCCACCGCGAAATATCTCCGGTCTTTATCTTTCCCCTATCTTTATTCATAATATCCAAAAAATCATTAATATCCTCATTTATAAGCAGGGCGTCCTTCATCCCATATTTACCAAATTTTAACAGTTCGCTTTCATCGATATCCAAAATAATCTTTTTCGCTTCTCTGGCAAACGCGGCCAGCGGGCTTCCGGTCGCGTGCGTATCCAATCTTGTCCCGAGGGCTATTATCAAATCCGAATTCTGAATGGTAAAATTACCATATCGCGGAGAGGTTATCCCAAATCCTCCGGCATTAAGGTAATAGTCATGTGTAAACATGTCTAAAGTTGCCCAGGTCAGCGCAACCGGAAATTTTAATTTTTCAATAAATTGTCTCGCTTTTTCCTGAGCCCTGCCAAGTTTAACCCCTGAGCCGAGAATGACCACCGGCCTCTCGGCCCGGCTTATCAACGTTAGGCATACCTCTATCTGCTCCCGCAATCTTTTGAAATCTTTTTTTTCTTTGTGGGGAATGAAAGATTCCAACTTTTCCGGATCGATCTGGGCTCTCTGAATATCATCAGGAATGTCAATTAAACAAGAGCCGCCCCTTCCGGATTTCGCGATTGAGACCGCCTTTTCCAATTCAAACCTAATCCTATTGGGCTCATCGACCAGGACCGCGTATTTTGTGATGGGTTTAAACATGTTTACGGTCTCGATCTCCTGAAATCCTATCTGTCTGACATTGCTATCTCGTTTTAGTCTGAATGTAGCGACCTGGCCGGTGATGAAGAGTGTGGGGATGGAATCGAAATGGGCGCAGGCGACTCCGGTTATCAAATTTGTGGCGCCGGGCCCGGATGTGGCTACAGCTACCCCAAGATTTCCCGTTACTCTTGAATAGGCGTCAGCGGCCATTGCCGCTGTCTGCTCATGCTGGGGGCAGACGTAAGTCAGCCCTTTATTATTCGCGATCGAATCGAATAGATGGACTATCGCTCCGCCGGTTATTCCAAAGACGTGCTTCACGTCTTGTTTAACCAAAAATTCCGCCACATAATCAGATAATTTCATCTCTTAACCTAAACCTACCAATCCCTTGTCCAGAAAAAATGTCTGCTCTGCCCCCCATCAACAGGGAAGATCGATCCTTGACAAAACTTGGCTTGTTCGGACGCAAGAACTGCCACCATTGTCCCGATATCATCCGGCTCGCCAAATTTCCCAAGAGGACAGCGGTATTTCAAGTATTCCGCCGCGTGTTCCGGCTTCTCCTTCAGAGCCTTCTCCCAGTAGCCGCCCTTGGTCAATATCGCCCCCGCCATCACCGCTGACATCACAACGCCTGTTTTTGCCAGCGCCCTTCCCATGGATCTTGTATAAGCGGTAAGGGCCGCCTTCATCGCGCAATATGGGACAGGGCCGTTATTCTCCATTCCCGCCGTCGAAGATATATTGATGATTCTGCCCCATTTCCTTTTTTTCATATGCGGTATGACCAAATTACTAAACTCAACCGCCACCTCCAAATTCATTCTATAAAGCGTCTTCCAGTCTTCAAGCGAGCAGAAGGGATCTTTAATTTCGAGAGTGCTCCCTAAATTATTAATCAGAATATCAATCCCGCCAAAATTTTCGTTCAATATCCTCATCACTCTTTTGGGCGAATCCAGCTTAATGAGATCCATCGCTATCTGACGATGTCCTCTTCCCTCCCCGCCCATCTTATTCACTAATTTCTTTAAATCTGATTCGGTCCTTGAGACGACGGCAACCTTTACGCCTTCCTTGGCCAAATTAATTCCTATCGATTCCCCTATTCCTCTGCCGGCGCCTGTAATAAGGGCCCTTTTACCCTTTATGCCGAAATCCATCCTATCGCTCCTCGTGTTTCAAATTACATTAATCGGAATAATGATTCTCTTCGGCCGTAGTTCTATTAACTTTGAAATAATCGTCCTTAGAGTATGCAATGAATTTATTGCCGTAATAACAAATACTCCCCTTTTGAAATCGCTTATCGCATCCTTCGATTTTATCTGTATAGGCAGATTTATATAATATAATCCATCTTTATTTTCATCATCATCGATAATGCAATTTAAATTATCCAGTCCCTTTAGATGATAATCCAAGACTGGAAGCATTAAGGCGGCTCCATATCCATAAATCTCTTCGTCTTTAAAAGATTTCAATTGCTCTCCTGCCGCTGCCATCCAATCTTTAAAAATAGAATATCCCTTGAGGATTTTCTCATCGGTTACGGGACCTGAAAATTTAGCGCTACCCTTATATGGGTTAATATTATTTCTATCTTTTTTCCTGAACGCGATCATCAATGCCCCCCAATGAAACGGATTTATCTTGCAATCGACCAGCTCCGCGCCTACAGCCTTCAACATATGGCTCACTGATTTAAGAGAGAAATAATTGAGGTGCTGATGGAAGACGTGGTCAAATCTCGCGTCTTTGACCAGCATCTCCAAACTGGGGAATTGAAAGAAAAATATTGTGCCGGAAGCGGCTCTATCCACAAGCCGCTGAATCAATCTTCTTGGCTCAGGCACATGTTCAAGGGTATGGCTGCTCAAGATTACATCGATCTCGCCGTCTATCCTCCTTAAATCCACATTTTCGAACATCTCGCCTATCGCCTCTATCTTCTCATCACTAAAGCGCTTTTCTTCGCCCCTTAATATGGGGTCGATGCCGTATAATTTATCAGCTCTCATCCGCAATTTTTTAAGCGCGTATAAATCGTTGCACCCGATCTCTACTATATTTTTTATAGGTCTACATTTGAGGTTATCATCTATAAATTCCAAAAAAAGATCCATTGCCGCCGCGGCGGAAGGGCTTGTAGATGTCCTGGTAACGTAGGACTCCCCATAAATAAACTCCGACTCAATAACATTTGATATCTGTCCATGGCCGCAATCTTCGCAAAAATAAAATGCCTGATCTATTAATCCAACCTTTTCGCGGATTTTCTTTTTGGTATAAATTTCTGTTATTGGAAAATCGGGTAATTCGATCAAGGGCTCATTCAATTTTTGCCCGCAGACAACACAAGACTCGCGTTTCCTGAAAGGGATATTTTTAAACTTAGCGATATCCATGGTATTTGCTAAACAAATTCCAGGTGTTGCTTATCGGTATTAAGATAATCTAAGATTAGTTTATTATTAATATTTACGACGCAATGATGTTTGCAATGAAGCGAAGGCCTGATCTTGAAAAACTTCTGCTTATCCCTCAGCCAGAACTCCTTAAATCGGCAATCCTTAATGGAACCGATCAATCCCTGATCCAAATTGTATGCTTTATCATGACATGCGTATACATTTAAGTCGGCCCCTATGACGGGCGCTATCTGTAGATAGGGACACCACTCGTAATCTTTCTCAAATTTCTGGTTCAATTCGACATATGCGTCATATATCTCAAAGTCGGCTCCCGCGAAATCTTTCGCGCTTTTTTGAATCTCATCTTTCACTCGCGAAAAGATGCCCTTATGATAGAAGGCATTCTCATTGGCGTCGTTACTGACAATGCATGGTGAAACTTTAACGCTATCCACGCCGACATCCCTAAGCAGCCCGATCAGGTCGTATAAATGAAAGGCGTTGGCCTTATCCACGACGAGCGATACCCCCAGAAAACAACTGCCTCCCAATTTCTTGAACGCCTTCATATTCTGAAGCACTCTAGTGAATTCACCCTTTCTTACCTTTCGATGGGAAGAGTAACTTTCATCATCCCATCCATCCATCGAAATCCGTAGCCATGTCCCTTTATGCGCGAAGATTTCCGCTAATTCCCCCTCCAAAAGCGCGCCATGCGTCAGCGCGGAAAATTTTACCGGCGTTAAAGAGAGTTTCCTAACAGTGCCCAAGAGATAAGGATAAAGAAACGGCTCTCCACCCCCACTGAAGGTAACGGCCTTGACCTCCATTTCGGCTATGTCATCTATTATCTCCAGCATCTTTTCTTTTGGTATAAAGTCCATTAAGTTCATGTCTTTGCCCAGTTGCAGATTGTCCGCCCTGTAGGCACAATACCAGCAATTATGATTGCATCCATTCATCGGTTTTATCCGGATGTGAAGAGGCGGCAGGATATTATCGGTATCGGAGGTGAGCGAATCTATTTTTTCCTTGAAATGAAAGACTTTCATTTTCGTATAAAAATGTTTCGTAGAATCTTTATTCATAATATTTATCTTATTCAAAATATATAAATTCGTGATCGCCCGTATATCCAAATTCGTTAAAAAGCCAACACCATTCTTCAGGCGTAAAGAAGGCCCTGCAGGTCAATGCCCAGCATTGAAGATTAAACAGTTCTTCCTCATCGCGATAACTTTCCACAACAATATATTTATTGATACCCACCCTCTCTATCTCTCTTAGCGCCGATTTCAATTCATTTATATAGAGATTATGCAGGGTGGTCAAAGATACCACCAAATCAAATTCCTTGTCTTTGAAAGGGTAACTATCCTGGGCCCTATGGACAGAAAGGCGGTCTTTTATATCAGGAATAGCGTTTTCTATGGCGTAGGGCGATATGTCAAGACCGGTAATTTTTGAATCGGGCGAGATCTTCTTAAATTCATATAATAAAAATCCCTTACCGCATCCCACATCCAATATTTTTGCGTCCGGCGGAAGATTATAAATTTTCGCTATCTTTCTCGCTACCTTCTCCCACCTTCTGTCGTAAATATGACCTCCATAGCCAAACCTTCTCTCCCCGTCCCAGTAGTCCTTCCCATATCGCCCGGCTATCTCCATGCATCCGGCCTTATCATCATTCATCCTTGCCAGGTAGTCCCTTTTTGTCATCTTGTGAAGAGGCGTGATGATATTATATAACATCCGCGAACGTCCTCTCGGTTTTGCGAAAATACCAGATCCCGCTTATTAAGAGCGCCGCGACAAGCGCGAGCGATAATATAAATCCGGGAAGGTAAAGCGAAGGCCCATCTTTTAAAATCGCCCAGCGGAACCCGTCGATCACCCCAACCATCGGGTTCAGGGAATAGATCAATCGCCATCTTTCGGGTATGACGCTGATGGAGAAACCTACCGGAGATATGTATAGCCCGAACTGGATCATGAATGGGATTACGTAGCGAAAGTCGCGGTATT
>Ga0155748_153_pt1 | contig 16388 bp, 15 predicted proteins | sample RifCSPlowO2_01_FD_107402 | JGI IMG/M metagenome (GOLD analysis project Ga0155748, IMG submission 107402) | Omnitrophica bacterium RIFCSPLOWO2_01_FULL_45_10
GGGATTTTATTTTGGGCAGGGCAATATAATGTGGTTTCATTTGCCAAATATTATTTTTCATTGCGCGAACGTAGCGTTGGTTTATTTTATAGCGCTCTTCCTTTTCAAGTCGTTTTGGAGCGCAGGCCTATCCGCAGTTTTTTTTGGCCTCCATCCCATAACGAGTGAGGTAGTCTCTTTCACGGCGATATTCGGCGATATAATCTGTTTCTTTTTCATATCCATAACAGTTATCTTATTCGCTAAATATTGCTTCACCGGTCATAATAGATTCTTCCTCGGGTCTCTTTTTTCTCTTTTGGCCGCCTTATTGAGTAAAGAGGTCGCCGTGATAGGGCCTTTTTTGGTTATACTTACGTGGATATATATGAGGAGGATCAAGCCGGATTTAAAGGTGAAATACCCGGCGCTTCTTTGTTATTTTATTCTTTTAGCGCTTTATCTTTTTATGAGGCCGCATACAGGGCTCGATTGGCGAGCCCTGTTACCGACTTTTCAGAAATTTACTAAATCGGCCTACTATATAAGAGATCTGGTCCTCCCTCTCGAACTGCCTTGGTTAAAGACCTTCGTCTATCAGCGCGCTCTTCTTTCGGTGGTTATATGGTCAGGGGGTCTGTGGTCGATTTTATTTATCATCTCATCATTAAAATTAAAGAGGTTGAAAGAAAGAAATTATTTATTCATATATTTATTGGCCTGGGTCGGTTTAACTTTAATAATACCTATCTTGACGCCTTTTTCTCCCGCTCGCAGGCACCTTTACATCCCTTTGTTGGGTTATAGTCTTTTTTTAATCCCAGCCGCTTTTTTATTTATAAAAAGAAAGGCATTGGCGGTGACTTTTATTTTGTCTTTATCCCTTCTTTCAGCAACCACAACATGGTCGAGAAATATTTTATATAAATATTCAGGAGAGGTTGTCGAACGATGCCTGGCGAGCCTTAAACAGGCGCTGCCTCATGTATCGCCAGACGATATCATTTTCTTAGTCACTATCCCGGGCCGTATAGACAACACCTACGCCTTCCATGGCGCGGTTGAAGAGAAAATCCGGTATATCTATAATGATAGAAACTTGAGGGTATATCCTCTTTCCTCGATTACTTTTACCCGTAGAAGGTCTCCGCAGATTTCATATGAAATATTAGATAAAGCGAAAATAGTCCTTAATCTAAAGACGAGCCCAGACGAATATATCACGTTGCCCGAAACGCGTGGTTTATGCGATTATCAAATCGAAAATGACCATTATGGCCACATCCGTAAATTGACGATGGAATTAACCCCGCCCGAATCTTTCAAAGGGTCTGCCCATCTCATAGGTTTTAAGGACAATAATTTTTTTGTCATGGGGAAATTTCGTCAATGATAAAAGTGTGCCATATTACTGATGAGTTAAAGATAGGGGGCCTGGAAAGAATAATAATAGCAATAGCCACTAACCTTAAAGGATATAACCATGAGATTTGGTGCCTAAAAAAAGGGGGGCCTCTGGCTCAAGAGGTAAAGACAAGAGGCATAAGGGTGAGAGAATTTAACTTTGAGGGGAAATCCAGAATTCATTCTCATTTTCATCTTATAGGCGAATTAAAAAAAGAAAGATTCGATGTGATTCACTGTCATGGGTTATACCCATCTATCTGGGGAAGGGTCGCCGCGGTTTTTGCCGGAGTGCCAGCGAAGATTAATCATTGTCAAAATCTTTATTACGATGTTCCGTTCAATGACCGCGTGAAGCTTAAACTCTTAAGCTTTTCAACAGACAAATTTATAGCTGTTTCTTCGGCGGTAAAGAAATCGTTAGTTGAAGCCATAGGAATTAACGCGAATAAGATCGAGGTCATATACAACGGTTCAAAATTTCACGGCAACATTGGACCTCATGAGCGAAAAACTACGCGCGCAGGGCTTGGAATAAAGGATGACGATTTTGTCATTGGAAATATAAGCCGCCTTGAGGAACATAAAGGGCATGCGTACCTCTTAGATACATTGGTAAAACTGAAGAATGTTATATCCGCATTGAAATGCGTTATCGTCGGCGATGGCCCAGCCATGAAGATGCTTAAGCAAAAATGCGAGCGCCTTGGGCTTAGAGACATTGTCATCTTTAGCGGATTTCGAAGCGATATAGAAACCATGCTATCCATAATGGACATTTTTATTCTGCCGTCATTGGTTAGGGAAGGTCTTCCGCTGGCCCTGGTGGAGGCGGCCTCGATGGCATTGCCCTTAATTGCCACAGATATAGGCGGGAACGGGGAGATAGTTTTTAATGAAGTTAACGGATTCATCGTTAAACCAAAAGACACGGAGGAGCTCTCTCGTAAAATCGCGCATCTAATTACTAATCGCCTTGCGAGAAAAAACATGGGTGAAGAATCAAAAGAAATATGGGAAAGGCATTTCACATTAGAGAATATGTTGGAAAAGATAGATAAGGTATATCATGACGCATTGGCTCCGGCGGTGAACCATTTTGGAAAAAATGAACAAATCCATAAGCATCATAATCCCAAACTATAACGGGAAGAAATTATTGGAAGAGAATCTCCCGTCCTTGATAGAAAATGCGATGAATTGTGAAATAATTATAGTAGACGATGGTTCAACCGATACAAGCGTTCAATTCATAGAAAAGAACTATCCTTTTGTCAGGACAATCGCTCATCATAAAAATCGCGGATTCCCGTTTGCGGTGAATACGGGCGTCAAAGAGGCAAAGGGCGAAATTATTTATATCCTGAATTCAGACGTGAAAGTTACTAACGGATTCTTGGAGCCGCTTATGGCCCATTTTGATAGGGACGATGTCTTTGCCGTGAGTTCTACGGAGGTCCGGCATCAGGAGCCGGCAGCCGCCGAATTAAATGCCGATGTAGGAATCCCTCTTGTGAAGTTTAAATGGGGAATTTTTTGGTATTGGTACGAAAAATCGAAAAATGGATCGGGTCCGATAGAAGTATATTCTGTTTCAGGAGGCCACTCCGCGTATAGCCGAGAGAAGTTTCTCGATCTTGGCGGGTTTGATGCTTTATTTAGGCCATTTTACGGAGAAGATGGTGATATATGCTGGCGGGCATGGAAGAGGGGCTGGGCAAGTCTTATTGAGCCGAAAAGCAGGGTGATGCACGAAGGCCAGGCCACAATAGGAAAATTCCATTCGCCGGATTTTATTAAAAAGATTCATTGGAAAAATCGAATATTAGTGGTATGGAAAAATATCGCCTCAAAAGACCTGCTTTTAAAGCACATCTTCTTCCTTATGCCTGAGTTGATAATTTTTCCTCTTATTGGTAAGAAAGAGTTCACCGCCGCTTTTTTTGCCGCCTTGAAGCAATTGCCGGAATTACTCGAGGCGAGAAAAAAGAATAAGTCTAAGGATGATATTTATACGGACAGAGCCCTTTTCAAGCGGTTTTCCCACCAGCCCAAGCTAACGCCCTTTAGAATTTTATATCTTCACGAAACGTCAAGGATAAGCGGCGCAGAGAATAGCCTTTTAAATCTGGTAAGACATATAGATGTTTCGCGGTTTAAACCAATTTTTATTTTACCGGAAGGCGGGCCCCTCCCTTCCAAATTGAGAGAAATGGGAGTCGAGGTCAATTTGATGGAATTACCATCAATAAGGAAAAGCCTCAAGGCCCATAGGGTCATCTATAAAATTCGCCGCCTTGTCAAAGAGCAAGGCATCGAGCTCATACATTCAAACAGCATCCGTACACATATCTATTCCGCGGCGGTAGGGAGGATGGAAGACGTTCCGGTTATTTGGCATGAACGCAATTTGGTAACGAAAGAGATTATAGACCCGGATAGACTTTTATCATTTTTGCCGGACAGGATTATATGTAATTCAAAAGCCATAGCGAAAAGATTTGAAGCGAAGAGAAGCATAAATAATAAGGTTAAGGTGATATATAATGGCGTAGATCTGGAGAGGTTCAACCCGAGTGTAAACTCTGAAAAAGTAAAAAACGAATTTGGGTTAAACGATGACTCTCCGGTGATTGGGATTGCAAGCCGGTTCTCGAAAGACAAAGGCCATGAGTATTTCTTAAAAGAAGCGTCTATAATCAAAAAAGTTTTTGGAAAGGCCAAGTTCTTGGTCATAGGCGGCCCGGTATTCAAAGAGGACGCTCATAGGGAAAAATATCTAAAGACCTTCAGCGACAGGCTTGGGTTGAGGGACTCGGTCGTATTCTGCGGATTTCGCGATGATACGCCGCAAATTTTCAACGCCCTCGACATTCTGGTTCTCGCCTCCAGGGCCGAGCCCTGCGGCCGCGTGCTTTTTGAGGCGATGGCTTCAGGAAAGCCCATAATCGCGACCAATTCCGGAGGCACGCCCGAGATAGTGCCGGACGGCATCGCAGGGGTACTCATACCCCCCTTTAAAGCGGGAGCGATGTCAGAGGCGGCCATTCAACTATTGAAGGACAAAGATAAGGCGCGCGACATGGGCAGTAGGGGCAGGGAATGGGTAGAGAGGAATTTTAGCATCGAGAGGAATGTGCGCGAGACGGAAGATGTTTATTTAGAGTTATTGAATAAATGAATAAATTATCAGTCATCATTGTTACTTATAATGAGGAGAAGAGAATTTCAAAATGCCTCAAATCAGTAAAATGGGCTGATGAGATAGTGGTAGTGGATCAATCTTCAACGGATGGGACAGTTGAGATATGTAAGGAATTCACCGATAAGGTTTTTGTTATTGAGTATAAAGGGTTCTGCGAGCCGGACAGGGGATATGCCGCGTCAAAGGCGCAAAATGAATGGCTATTGTATCTTGACGCCGATGAAGTCGTCCCTGAAGAATTAGGGAGAGAAATTACCGATATCTTGTCTCAAGGCCCACGATGCGATAGTTATTATATTCCAAGAAAAAATATTTTCTTAGGGAAATGGATAAAATATTCCGGTTGGCGTCCCGGGTATTGTTTACGGCTATTTAAAAAAGAAAGCGTCAAATTTCCAGAGATGATCCATGATGATATTCTGCCCCTGGGCGATCACGGATATTTAAAAGAGAGCATAATTCATGTTACATGCGATAATTTAGAGGAGTATCTGGAGAAGGTCAACCGCTATACTACAGTTTTAGCGCGCGAGATGTATGAACAAGGGGAGCGCCCGACACCCGGAAGTTTCATGCTCAAAATATTGGCGTTGCCACCCGCGCGTTTTGTGGAGAAATTTTTTTTAAAAGGAGGATTCATGGACGGCGTTCAGGGGCTCTTAATAGCGTTCCTGACCTTTTACACGGTTTTTATTTCACACATTAAATTATGGGAGATGCGGGATAGAAGTGCTTAAAAGGATAAAAGATAAGTTAGATAGGCCCAATCATACATGGAAAAGATTCCTCAATTCATGTCTCAATTTTATCTCAAAGTCTCTAAGGATTCCGTTCGTCCTAGGGTTTCCGGAACTGGTATCTGTGGAGCCGACTAATATGTGTAACCTCAAGTGCCCTTTGTGCCCGACAGGCTCGGGTAAAATGCGTAGGAGACAGGGGTACCTTACTTTGGAGAATTTCAAAAAGGTTGTAGATGAAGTAGGGGACTATATCTATTATATGACGCTCAGTAATTTCGGCGAGCCGTTTTTAAATGAAGATTTAATCGCTATGATTCGTTATGCGAAGAGTAAGAGGATAGTCGTCAGTTTATTGACGAACGCTAATCTCATTGATGAATCGAATGCCTCGGATATAGTGGGGTCGGGTCTTGATAATATGATCATATCCTTGGATGGCGCCACTCAAAGTTCTTATGAAAAATATAAAGTGGGAGGGGATCTTTCAAGAGCCATTAATGCCGTCAAATTAATTATAGAAAAAAGAGACGAGAGAAAGAGTAAGACACCATTTCTTCAGATTCAATTTATCGTAATGAGGCATAATGAGGATGAGATCGAGGAGATCAAAAATTTGGCTCAAGCCCTGAACGCGGATAGATTGGTTTTTAAAAAATTATGCAATCTTAATGGTTTTCCTAATGACCCTCAAGAGATGGAAGAGTATATGCCTCTCGATACCGCTTACAGGGCGTATAAATTTGAGGATGGCGTCTATAGATGGGATACAAAGATTCAGGACCCAAACTTCTGTCCCATGGCATGGAATTATCCTGTCATCAATTGGGATGGCAGCCTCTACCCGTGCTGTTTTGAGCACAGTTCCTTTGAGCTGGGGAACGTATTCGAATCGAGTTTTAAAGAGGCCTGGAATAATAAAAGATTTATCTCCTTAAGACGTGACATACTGAAGGATAAAGGTTCGTTGCGAACCTGCTCCGAGTGCCCGGTTAATTTCTACAGAGACATTGTCTTCGAGGCGCCCTGATGGTGACAGACCCTCTCTTTACATATTATTTTTTAAAGTTAGTGAAGAAGATCGACCGCGTAAAGAGCCAGACCGCATACAGCGATCTTCAATTTCTATTTCTCATGGCAAGGAAGGGGTGGGGCGAGGGCGCGCTAGTTGAGATCGGTTCAAGCGAAGGAAAGTCAGCCATTGCCATGGCCCTCGGCAGCAAATTGTCAGAAAGGGAGAAAGTTTTTTGCGTAGATCCGCATATCGAGGGAACGAAGGATATATTTTTAAAAAATCTGGATATGATGGCCTTGAGCGATTATGTTGTCCCGATCTTCGGTTTTTCGGAAGAAGCCAGGAAATCATTCGATAAAAAAATCAGGATGATCTTCATTGACGGCGACCATCGCTACGAAGCCGTGAAAAAAGACATATTGCTGTGGAAGGACCTGCTCATTGACGGAGGGGTCATGGCCTTTCATGATTATAACTGGGAAGGGGTGGCAAGGGCCGTAGGAGAGTTGATTCGAGATACGGATGAGTTTATGATTGAAGGAACCACCGGATGCACAATATTCGCGTCAAAAAAGATTACAAAAAATAGGAAATTATTCCGCGAGGTTCGAATTTTTAATAGGACCAAAGATTTGGTTAGGCCATGGAAAGCGCTAGAAAAGCAACCTTAAATTACGATTCTCAAAAATTCGCTCAAATTTACAACTACCACCCTGACTTCGGGGCGCTCTCTTATGACTTAGGGCTAAGGCAATATGGCGTCGAAGACGGAATGGCAAAGGACCCCACAAGGTATCATTTGATTTTTAAAACTCAACTGAATGTGATATCGGATATGATAAAGGACGATTTGGATATTCTTGATTTGGGCTGCGGCGAAGGGCACGTAATAGAAAAAATTATTAATAAAAATAACAGAGTTACAGGTGTGGATATATCTATCGAGAGAATAAGACAATCGAGGGATAGATTGAATTCTAACCGGGTAAATCTTCTGAATTCAGACGCGGTGGATCTTCCATTCAAAAATGGCAAATTTGATCTTGTCATAGCGTCGGAATTGATAGAGCATTTGCCCGATTCTCGCGAATTATTAGCGAACATAAAAAGGGTTTTGAAAATGGATGGGGTCCTTATATTATCGACCCCCTGCTCTTATCTGTCGGAATCCTCCGCCGAACGCATATATGAATGGCAGCATGTCTTTGTATACTCCTATAACAAATTATTAAGGATAGTCGAAGAGGCGGGTTTTTCAATTAAGAAAGCGTATGGGATAGGTTTGAAATCCCCAAAATTAACCATTCCTGTATGGTGCGGCAGTCCTTTGGTAAAATTCGTATATTGTAAGTTAAAAGGCGTTAAGCCTAAATCCGGCTATAGGAGCCCAGTATACCTACAATTTGATCTTTTGAGCAATCCATTTTTTAATAAGTTATATTTTATCTCTAAAAACAAAAGGTATTGGGCCGCGTTGGTGGATTTTTTAAGTTTTTGGGGCGGGCTTGTTCCTGTTTTTGCCAGTCAGATTGTGATCATAGCTCAAAAAGATGAATAGGATAAAAGTGAAGAAGATAAAGTTTCCCGCGAAGGTTCTGATGGTGCTGCATAGTTCCGGCTTAACGGGCCCGAATAAGGCGACAGTTTCTCTATTGAAGGCGATGGATAAAGATAAATATAAAGTCGATGTAGCGTGTCCTCGAGACGGAGACTTATCTAAAGTCTTAAGAGAGGCCGGCATCTTTCGCGTTCCTCTTGAATTCGGACGCAACAGGGATATCTTAACGGCCATTGATTTAATCCGTATACTAAAAAGGAATAATTATCATGTCCTCCATGGCCACATGGGGAGGGTTGGGCCAATGATATGCGCCTCCGGCAAGATGGCGGGAGTTCCCGCTATAATACTAACGGAACACATGAATGACTCAAGCCATACCTGGATGCGGGAGGACAAACTTCGTTTACGTATTCACCACCTTTTTCACATGCTATCCAACTCGATTTTAGACCGCGTCATAGCAGTCTCGGAATGCGCGAGAATTAGTTATATAGCAAGGCAGGGAATGAGAGAGGATAAAGTGGTAACCATATATAATTCTACGCGAATTATGGAAGATCACCGCGTCCTCGATGATTCGGCCAGGACTTCGTTAAGAGAAGAACTAAGGTTTGGCGAGAATACGCTTGTCGTAGGGACAGTCGGGCGGCTTATAAAAGAAAAGGGCCATGAAGATGTCGTTATGGCGGGACGGCGCGTTTTACACAAGTATCCTGAAGCGAGATTTCTGGTAGTGGGTGACGGCCCTCAGCGTGCTTACTTAGAGGCGCTCGCGAGAAAAGAGGGCCTTGCCGATAAGTGTATATTTTTGGGTTTTCGCAGGGACATGGACGATGTCATGCGGGCAATAGACATATTGGTTCAGCCAACTCATCGAGAATGCCCCGAGTCATTTGGGCTTGTTTTGATAGAGGCGATGGCAAGACGTAAAGCCGTAATCGCGAGCGATATAGAGCCGTTCAGAGAAATTATAAAGGATGGAGAAAACGGACTTTTATTCAGCGAAAAGGACGTAACGGCGCTGGCGGATAAATTGACGATCCTCTTGGAAGATAGGGCCATTGTGAGATTATTGGCCGAGCGCGCCTTTTGTGTCGTAAAAGAAAGATTCAACCCGGAGTCAGCGGCTAGGAAGACAGAAGAACTCTATAGCGATATCCTGCGTTCGAAGGGCTATGACCTTACGGAATATGCTTAAACCATTATCAATCTATTTATTTATCCGGAAGATATTATTGTTTATCCTTTCTTTGTTTATTGTGGATAGGGCCTGCTCATCTTTCGACAAGGAAAAGGTGAGTAAAATATTAGTTATTCGGCTCGACAGAATCGGGGATTTTATGATAACCACACCCCTTCTGAAGGCGCTGAAAGCAAGGTTTCCCCTTTCCGAGATAACCTTGCTGGCAAGGCCCAACATCCGCGACCTAGCGGGAAGTCAGCCATGGGTAGATAAAACTATTTCTTTTAAAGGAAAATTATCCATCCTGGCATTGTTTAAGTTGGGGGAAAAGATAAAGAAGGAGAATTTTGATTTAAGTATAGACTGTTTATTTGATTATACCTTAAAGACAGCATTTCTCTGTTACTTAAGCCGCGCCCGTTATATACTGGGGTTTGATATAGACGGCCGGGGGGTATTCCTTAATTTAAAAGTGAAGCCCTCAGGACTCAAGATGGGAATAGTTGATGAAACGCTCAATCTTTTAAACGCGGTAGGGATTGAATCGGCGCAGGCAAAGCCGGAACTTTTTGTAGACAAAAAAGAGCTCGAATCCGTAAATAATTTTTTGAGCCGCGAGGAAGTCGCTCGTAATGATATACTTGTCGCGGTTCATCCGGGAGGGCATTATCCGTCTCAACGATGGCCTTGGACGCGATTCTGTGAAGTCATTGATAATATTTCTGTTCAAGACGATGTAAAGGTGGTATTAGTGGGTTCTTTTTTGGAGACAGGTCTTCTGGAGTCGATAAAAAAATTTTCAAAAAGAGGCGTCCGAATCTTCAGGAGCGCTTCGCTTCCATCGTTAGCGGCGTTGATAGAGAGATCGGACCTGTTGGTATGCAATAATTCAGGCCCGCTTCATATGGCGGCGGCATTAAAAAAGCCGACCGTTTCTACAATGGGGCCTACGGACAGCATACTCTGGCGTCCGGCAGGTTCAGGTCATGTAGTTTTAAAGGCCGAAGTTGAATGTTCGCCCTGCAACCGCCCGATATGCCGTGAACACAAGTGCATGGCGGCAATAGAGGCGGCGGAGGTTTCTAAGGTCGTATCGTTAGAGATAGACAGGATCAGAAAAAAGAGATGCGTCACTCCATTGGTTTAAAAAGTTTTTATGTCATATCGGGCCTTTTCATCCTATATATAATATTGTCATTTTCCTCATGGGATGAGCCGATAATGGGAGACGAGGTTACTTACGCGCTCTCGATAAAGGGTATAGCGGATAAAAGTATAATGCGATATTTCATTGACAATATGGAAAGTCGGTTTGGGATATGGCATCCGCCGGCCTACGCGCATGTAGTCGCTTTTTTAGGGAACTTCTTTGGTTTGAACGAGTTGACCGCAAGGAGCGTCGGCATCGCGTCTTTTTTCATTTCGATAGCCATGATTTATCTTATAGCGCGGGAGTTGTTTAAGGATAGCGATAAGAGAGATGCCGCGGCCTCTATAGCCTGCCTCATCTACGCGATAAACCCCTTGGCTATCAGAGGATCTTTATTGATAGATATGGACGGGACAATACTTAACGCGTGCCTTCTCATCTTTATCTACTCCCTAGTAGGATTCGGCGAAACAGGCGGGAAAGGCCCGAAAATCTTTCTGCGCGGAATTTTATTCGCGGTTCTTTTGTGGATAAAATTCATGACGCCTTTGATTTTTATCGCAACATTATTTTTCTATTTCCTCTTGAGAAAGGATAGGGCGCGGGCCTTATACGTCCTTAAGGCGGCGGCGATCGGAATATTTTTATTTTTCGGCACATGGCTTTGGTACTGTCACGCAAATAATAGGGCAGTGGTTGACGTCCTCTTCGTTCCGTTAGGCGCCGTCACGACTTTTTTTGGCCGAAATAGCTCTGTGAAAAATTGGGCCCTATCCGGGAGAACTGTATGGGCGCTTCTCCTATGGTGTTCACCGTCTTTCCTATTATTGGCGGGACTCTCTCTATGGAGAACTTTTAAAAAGAAGGCGCCTGAGGGGGCGCTCGTCTCATTGAATCAACTTGGATTTTACGGTTTGTCAATTTTAATTATATGTATATTCGTAGGAGGCGTGACGCACAGTTTTCCCAAATATCATTACGCGATTGTGCCTATATTCTCGCTCCTGATATCCGATCTTGCGGTAAGAAATTTAAGCCTCGATAAAATATTTGTGAGAAAGGTCATGATTCCGCTAATCTTCTTAATCCTTTATAATATCTATTTTGTCAAAGACCCTCTTTATACGATAAATTACGCCTTGAAAGAGGAGATCATATTGAGAAACGGCGTCTCCTCTTACGCGCTTATAACCAAAGAGGCGTTTCAGATCCTATTCTTATTATCAACCATATTGCTCGCGTATATCTTCTTTTTAAGATCGAGGGCGCAAAAGCCGTTTATACGAGCGCTCTTTATAACGATGCTCGCCTCTAACATCTCTTTATCGCTGGTTCAGGCCGCGGCCGATTACAACACGGTCTATTGCTACGGCGCTGAAGGGGTGCGTGAGGCAGCCGCATTCGTCCGATTAAAGACCGATATATCGGCCCCCGCCTTTTCTCCGGGTGAGATATTATGGCTCGCAAACGAGAATTTGTCGTCTTATATTTTAAGCGGCCATTTAAATGACGAAGGCGATTTTTTAAAGACGGTTAAGGACCATAATATAGAGTGCGTCGTTTACGGCATATCCGGCAACACCGTGAATGAGTATAGAAATATATTTTTAAAAATGGATGTTCAAAAATATTTGAAGGAGAGATATGATTCTTACGACATTGGTTCCTACACAGTCTGGTTAAAAAGATGACTTCGTTATGTTCACGCTGAATACGAAACTTTCGATATGCAAGGCATTATTATTCAAAGATTCGCCTTTCTACATACAGTTTTACATTTCCAATAAATGCCACCTGAAATGCAGGATGTGTAATATCATGGAGGCGAATCGAGATACGGCGTTAATAAGCATCGACCGGATAGGGAAAATAGCCGATAATCTTGTCGATATCGGAGCCGGTGTTATACTGTTGACGGGGGGAGAGCCGTTTTTGAGGGAGGATATCGGCGAAATCGCTCGTATCTTCATTGGAAAAAAACTTGATATCAGACTCCAAACAGCGGGCCTTTACGCGAAAAAAGATTTGATAGCGAAATGCGCCGAATACGGCGCCAGGGATATCAATGTCAGCTTCGCCTCTTTGGATGAAAAAAAAGCGGATTACATTAACGGCGCCGCAGGCTCGTGGCAAGACGCTGTTAAGACCATCTCGTTCATATCCGGCGTCTTCCCATGTAGGGATTCTATATGCGCGATAGGCTGCGTCCTGTCGCCCTATAATATAGACGAGATAGACGCGCTTTTGGATTTTGCGACACGAATAGGGTGGTGGATGTCTCTGGTCCCTGCCCATATAACAACTAAGGATAAGCCGATGAATTTCAGGGGGCATGATGAACATTTCAGATTCAAGGCCGACGATTTCCCAAAGATAAAAAATCTTATCGATAGACTGAAAAGGAAAAAGAAGGAAGGGTACCTCCTCTTCGATTCGGACGAATATCTCGACTCGATTAGCTCTTTTATTACCACGGGCAGTCCGTCCTGGCGCCAAAAAGAAATATGCGATTCTCCTAATTTCTATTTTGCCATAATGCCGGACGGAAGGTTCGCTCCGTGCTGCGATTTAAGATTCGACGAGGAGATCTATCTTTATGATGACCATTTTCCAAAGATATATAAATCCAAAGAATTTCGAAACAGGGTAAAAGTGATAACTGAAAAATGTCCGGGATGCAATTTCGGCAGTTTTCCCGAAATGACCCTTTCCGCAAGGTCATTTTCAGCAATAAGAGAGAGGGCGTCGGTCTATTTTAAAGCGAAGACAAATGGTATAAAATCATACAGCGCGGAAGAACTATTCGATATGATCTCAAATATCAAGGACGGTTATGAGGTTTACAAACACTAACGACGGATACTGGATAATCACAGGCGCGAATTCAGGGATAGGGCATGCGCTTGCCGGAAGATTGGATAGGTTGAATGAGAAGACGATACTCATAGATAAGCGTGTTGATAATCTCGGGATTTTTAAAAATAGCGCAATATTTCAAGCCGACTTAAGCAACCTAAATGAAGTATCAGGAATATCTGAAAAGATATCTCAATATAAGATATTCTGCCTGATTAACAACGCCGGCGTCGGGTTCAGGGGCTCGCTTGATCAGATGAGCATGGAGAGGATAGATGAGACCGTGGATGTTAACGTTAGGTATCCCGTTCGATTCACAAAATTGCTTTTGGATCATTTAATAAAAGATAAAAGCGTCATCATCAATATCGCGTCCAGCGCCGCGTATAATCCCTTGCCAAACATGTCCATCTATTCCGCCTCAAAGGCCTTTTTGGTCAACTGGTCAGAATCGCTTTTCTACGAATTGCGAAACACAAATAGGGTAATCACATTCTCTCCTTCAGGAACTTTCACGAATTTTCAAAAGAATGCCGGCGTAAAAGTAGGTGACAAGGGAGAGAGGTTATTGTCGGCATCTTGCGTCGCGGATGAAATAATCAAGGCCGCATACGGAAGAAGGGCAATAGTGATTTTAGGATTTAAGACAAGAGCCCTGCTTAGGGTTTCAAGGTTCTTGCCGAGGAAATTTAATATCTATTTATGGGGTAAACTGTTTGAAAAACTTAAGTGAGGCATGCTTTATCTGCGGAGGAAAGGATTTCGCGGATTCATCCCGAGACTACTCACGATGCGGGACCTGCGGTCTCGAAACAATAAAACGCGATACGGCGGCTGAGGCCATTGTAAGCGATATGCTGATTCTTGAGAATATAAGAAAGAGAAATTTACTGGATAGTTTTCAGAAAAGAGTCCTCGAAGAATGCGCCGTGACAAAAGATTTATTACTGGACATAGGCTCAGGCAGCGGCAGATTCCTTTATCATAATGGGCCAAAGTTCCAGGACGCCGTGGGGATAGAAATCTCGCATGAGTGCGCCTATTTTGCAAGGGAAAAACTTGGTCTCAAGATAGAAAAAGATATTACAAACTTGAATAGTGTCGTTTCAGCGGCGACGTTCTGGCATTCGCTCGAGCACATGACGCGTGTCGACATCGAGAGATCTTTAAATAGACTGAACATGAAATCTTCGTTTGATACAAGACTCATCATCTCATTTCCTAATAATAATTCACTGCAGTATCTGCTGTTTGGAGAGGGCTTTGCCTATTACGACAAGGAAAGTCATATTCATCAGTTTTCGCTCAGGTCATTAGATAGATTGATGGGCAAATATCGTTTTGAAAGGCTGCGTTTTTTTTATTCGTTTCCCTATTCAATCTTCGGCTGGCTGCAAGGATTTATCAATAAGTTTAACCCTATCCACGATTATTTATATTATAGAAGGAAAAGAGGCGAGACCTTTGATAAGAGTGAGCACGAACTTTTTCTTTTAGACGCGTATAATTTTTTATTGGCGTTATTTTTCAGCATGCCCGCGGCCTTGTTGTCTTTAACGGATCTCGTTTGCCCCGAGAGAGGAGGTGTTATCACGACATGTTACAGGAGAAAGAAAGAGTAGAAGTCATAATCCCTATCTATAACGAAGAATTATGCGTCGATGAACTTTTAAAGAGATTGTTAGCGCTGAAAGAGAAAATTAATTATTTAAAGATGAATTTCATCTTTGTCAATGATGGGTCATCGGATAGATGCCCGGAACTCTTACGCGATTACGCGAATCAATACAATTTTGTTAAAGTCATAAATTTTAGCAGAAACTTCGGCCACCAGTTTGCCGTGACGGCAGGATTGGATTATGCCGACGCGGATTATGTAGTCATCATGGATGGAGATCTGCAAGATCCTCCGGAACTAATAGAAGACTTGTATAAAAAATCGAAACAGGGCTATGATGTGGTTTACGGGAAGAGGTTGAGGAGAAAAGGCGAGAGCTTCTTTAAGGAGCACTCAGCCAGGATATTTTATAAAGTTTTGAGCATGATGTGCGATATAAAGATACCGCCCGATACGGGAGATTTTCGCCTGATCAATATAGATGTGTTAAAGGTCCTGAAAGAGATGAGAGAGAGGCACAGATTCATAAGAGGCATGGTTCCATGGGTGGGCTTTAAGAGCGCTGAGCTGCCTTATCGGAGAGACGGAAGGTATGCGGGGAAGACAAAATATCCGCTAAAGAAAATGCTCGCGTTCGCGTTGGACGCGATATTTTCGTTCTCGAATACCCCGCTTAGAATAACGATATATTTCGGGTTATTAATCGTCGGTTTAGGAATGGCCGGGGCCCTTCTTATTCTTTACTTAAGATTTTTTACTCCCTTTACTATTCCGGGCATATCCGCGGTGATCGTAACGATTATAACAATGGCGGGCTTTCAAATTATCATGCTTGGCGTGATAGGTGAATACATAGGAAGAATCTTCGAGGAGTCCAAGTCGCGGCCTCTATATGTAGTAAAGGATGTTATGAATTTAAATCCAATAGTGACAACTCAAGCCCAAAGCGCCCCAACGAGGTCGTAGGGCAGGTTTAAACCTGCCCTACGACGGGAGATATTCTGGCGGCTTGAGTGCCACTAGACTTGCGTTCCTAAAAAGATGATAGAGAATTCTTGTTCAAATAGAGAAGAGACCTTTCACGATAATCTGGCAGTCGCGATAAATGCCGATGAGGTTATGGTTGATGAGAACTTTGAGGCGTGCACAGCCCCTGAAAATCGGCTGATCTTAAAAAGAATAGGCGACATAAGGAATAAGAAGATACTGGAACTTGGCTGCGGATCCGGAGAGGCGTCGGTATATTTTGCTAAACACGGAGCCGATGTGAGCGCCGCGGATATTTCAGGCATGATGCTTAAAATTGCGGAAAGGATAGCGGAAAGACACGGCGTTTTCTTAAATATAAAAAAGTCTGACTCTCAAAAACTTGACTTCCGCGACGGAATCTTTGATATAGTTTATGCCGCGAATCTTCTCCATCACGTCGATATCGATAAAACCCTGTCGGAGGTTCATAGGGTTTTAAAACCGGGAGGAATTTTTGCGTCATGGGATCCCTTGGCCTATAATCCGGTTATTAATATTTACCGGAGCATCGCCAATGAGGTAAGGACAAAAGATGAGCACCCGCTCAAAATTAGCGATCTTAAAATATTTAGAAAATATTTTTCGCATATCGAAATAGACGCCGCATGGTTTTTTACACTCTTGCTCTTCGTAAAATATTACCTCATTGAT
>Ga0155748_109_pt2 | contig 15885 bp, 13 predicted proteins | sample RifCSPlowO2_01_FD_107402 | JGI IMG/M metagenome (GOLD analysis project Ga0155748, IMG submission 107402) | Omnitrophica bacterium RIFCSPLOWO2_01_FULL_45_10
GAGGGCGCGGGCGTCGCGAGCGGGAAGGCATTTCCATCATTTGTCGCGTTCACTAAAGACGGTCAGAAACTTGTTGGCGAGCCCGCGAAAAGACAGGCATCCGTCAATCCGGAAGGGACGATATTCGCGGCGAAGAGGAAGATGGGCACAGATTTTAAATATAAGGTGTACGGCGAAGAATACACGCCCCAGCAGATATCGGCTTTCATCCTGGCGAAGATAAAACAGGATGCCGAAAGTTATCTCGGTGACAGGGTAGAAGAAGTCGTAATAACCTGTCCCGCTTATTTTAACGATAACCAGAGGCAGGCGACCAAAGATGCCGGTGAGATAGCCAGCCTGAAGGTGTTGAGGATAGTCAACGAGCCCACAGCCGCGTGTCTTGCGTACGGACTTGAAAAGGCCGGGAAAGAACTAAAGATACTGGTTTTTGACTTCGGAGGCGGAACACTTGATGTCACGATTATGGAAATGTGGAAAGAAGGCGGATTTAAAGTAATGGCGACAAACGGTGATACGCAGCTCGGCGGTACGGATATGGACAATGCCATGATCGATTATATAATGAAGGAGTTCAAGAAAGAGACCGGGATAGACCTGAAGAACGACAAGATGGCTATGCAGCGCGTCAGGGAAGCTGCCGAAAAAGCCAAGGTGGAGCTTTCGAGCACGATCACCACGGATATAAATCTACCGTTCATCACCGCGGACCAGACGGGCCCGAAACATCTTACTATGACATTGAACAGGGCCAAAATAGAGGAGCTCATATCTCCGATAATTGAGAAGTGCCGCGGCCCGCTTGAAAACGCAATGAAAGACGCGAAAGATGCATTTGCAAAGGAAGGTGTGAATTTTGAAGATAAGGGAATAGATAAAATAATCATGGTCGGAGGTCCTACAAGGATGCCAATCGTGCAAAAATTCCTAGAGGATTATTTCGGCAAAAAGATTGAGCGTGGAATTGACCCCATGGAATGCGTCGCGCTTGGAGCTGCTATACAGGGAGCGATAATCAAGGGTGATGTTAAAGAGGTGTTGTTACTCGATGTTACGCCGCTTTCGCTCGGTATAGAGACTTTGGGCGGCGTTTGCACACGCCTCATAGAGAGGAACACAACGGTTCCCACCAAGAAGAGTCAGATATTCTCCACAGCTGCCGATAATCAGACCGCAGTGACGATTAGGGTGCTGCAGGGCGAGCGCAAGATGGCGGAAGGCAATGTCGAGCTCGGAAGATTCGATCTCGTAGGGATCCCTCCGGCTCCGCGCGGAGTTCCGCAGATAGAGGTCACATTCGATATAGATGCCAACGGCATTGTCCATGTCAACGCCAAGGACCTCGGCACCGGCAAGGAGCAGTCGATAAAGATCTCCGCGCCGAAGAAGCTTTCCAAAGAAGAGATAGATAAGTTCGTAAAGGAGGCCGAGAAGTTCGCCCAGGAAGATGAGAAGAAGAGGGAAGAGGTGGACGTGCTGAATCAGGCCGACACTTTAGTCTACGCTACCGAAAAGTCGTTGAAGGAGTTTGGTGAAAAGGTTGGTCAGAGCGAGCGGGCCGACATCGAGAGCAGGATAAACGATCTTAAGCAGGCGATGAAGGATAAAAATATTGACGGCATAAAGCGCGGCATGGAAGAACTTACCAAGGTTTCGCACAAGTTGGCGGAAGAGATATATAAGCGCTCATCCGCGCAAGGGCCTAAATCAGGGCCGGATACACCGCAAAGGCCGAAGGAAGAGCCGGAAGGCGAAAAAAAATCATCCAAGGACAAAAAGGGCGAAGATATAATAGACGCGGATTTCACGGCAGAGGATGAGGGGAACGATAAGAAAAAATAAATGACGATGACTACCAAACGAGACTATTATGAGGTTCTCGGGTTAGGCAGAAACGCGACCACGGATGATGTAAAAAAGGCCTATCGGAATTTGGCTCTCAAATACCATCCTGACAGAGTTTCGACCGATAAGAAGAAGGAGGCCGAGGAAAGATTCAAGGAGGTATCAGAGGCCTATGAGGTTCTCATTGACGCGAATAAGAGAGCCAATTACGACCAATTCGGACATGCGGGCGTTGAAGGCGCGTTCAAACAGGGCGATTTTACCTGGCAGGACTTTCATCATTTTGACGACCTGAAAGACATATTCGGTGAGTTCGACTTAAGCGACCTTTTCAGGGGATTCGGCGTAGGCGGAAACATATTCGGCGATGTATTCGGGACCCAGAGCACTTCACGCCGCTCAGGCGCGAGGCGCGGTTCCGATTTAGAGTATAATTCAGAGATAGATTTTGAAGAGGCGGCGTTCGGGGCTGAGAAGACAATAACTATCCCCAGACACGAGAATTGCGAAGAGTGCGGCGGGACAGGCGCAAAGGCCGGCTCTAAAAAAGAACGGTGCCATAGTTGCGGAGGCCGGGGTCAAATAAGTTCATCGAACGGATTTTTCTCCATAGTCAGAACCTGTGACAGATGCGGCGGAGAGGGCAGCATAATAAAGACCCCATGCCCTCATTGCAGCGGCAGAGGGATAATCAGAGTTAAGCGCAGCATAAAAGTCAAGGTCCCTGCAGGCATAGATTCCGATATGCGGCTCAGGGTACAGGGCGAAGGCGAGGCGGGCGAAAGAGGAGGACGGCGCGGCGACCTTTACGTCCTTATAACTGTGCGGCCGCATGAGATATTTGAAAGGCATGATTTCGATATATTCTGCGAGGTGCCGATAAATTTTGTCACAGCTGTTTTTGGCGGCGAGATCGAGATTCCCGCGTTGGAATGCAAGATAAAGATGAAGATACCTCCCGGGACCCAGGGGGGCAGGATATTCAGACTGAAGGGTAAAGGCATTGCCCGGCTTCATGAGAGTAGCAGGGGGGATCAGTTGGTCAGGGTTCAGATAGATGTGCCTACGGATTTGACTCAGGAACAGAAGAAGATTCTCAGGGATTTCGCGGCTATTACAGGCGAAGAGTCCGGGCCCTTATCTAAGTCGTTTTTAGAGAAGATGAGGCGGATGTTTAAATAAACGTTAAATCGAGGTGAGCGATATGCCGACTTACGAATACGAATGCGAAGAATGCAGTAAACGGTTTGAGAAATTTCAGAGCATGACAGCGAAGCCGCTCAAGGCCTGTCCCGAATGCGGCGGCAGTGTGACGCGTCTTATAGGGAAGGGCTCAGGCATCATATTCAAAGGCACCGGTTTCTATCATACAGATTATAAAAATAAAAAAAATCAGGCCGCGAAAAATATTTGTCCCGATGCAAAGGGCGGTTCATGCGGCACTTGTCCTTTGACCGATAAAAAATAGGCAAGGAACGATATAATTGCCATCCATCAGGCCCTTCAAGGGTATCGTCTACAACGCTAAAAGATTCAAGGACCTATCGCGTCTTGTTTCCCCGCCTTATGACGTCATCTCAAAAATCATGCAGAATGAACTTTACCGAAAGAGCCCATATAATATCGTCAGACTCATACTCAGGAATTCAAAAAAAGAAAATAGCGTAAAAGAGAATAGATACGCGCGCGCCGCAGGCAATTTTAAATCCTGGATTAAAAAAAATATCCTCATCCAGGATAAGTCACCCGCGCTTTACATATATTCTCAAGAGTATACATACGGCCAGAAGAAAATAGAGCGCATAGGATTTATGGGCCGCATGAGTTTCAATGGCTCCGGGGAAAAGAAGTCGGTCCTTCCTCACGAGAATACTTTGATGCTTCCCAAGTTAGACAGGCTTAATTTACTGCGAGCGGTCCGGGCGAACCTTGAGCCGATATTCGTTTTGTATCAGGATGAAGGCCATAAAGTAGTGGACATTTTGAAAGAATTTCGCAGTGATGCAGCCCCCTTTATTGACACAGATTTTGAAAATGTCAGGCACCGGATGTGGCGGCTTCAAAATAGGCGCATTATAAGCAAGGTGGGAAGCGTCGTCGGCTCCAAAGAGATATTCATCGCGGACGGTCATCATCGATATGAATCATCAAGGACCTATTCTATCGAAATACAGGGGAAGCGCACACCCCAAAGATTGAAAAATTCTTCCAAATTTATAATGGCATATTTCGCCGAGTTCAATGACTATACTCTTACCATTTTACCTTCTCACCGTCTCATTAAAGACATCGGAATTTTGAAAAAACGCGATATAATATCGAAAATCGAGGCATTTTTTTATATAGAAAAAACATCCTACGAGGATGCGCCTATACTGAAACCGCGCGCTTCAAAGGAGTTATCCGTCTTCGGAATGTATCTGGGCAAAGGCGATTTCTATATTCTAAAATTAAAGGACCATGGAATCGTAGATCGGCTGATAAGAAATTATTCCGAAGAGTGGAGACGGCTTGATGTCGCCGTGTTGCATCTCCTTTTAATACAATACGTCTTGAGGATACGAGACGATGATGACAACGTTGAATTTATCAAGGACCAAGACGAAGCGGTGCGCCTCGTAGACTGCGGTAAATATAATATCGCCTTCATATTGAATCCAACAAGCCTAAGTCAAGTGGCGCGGATAGCCAAGTTGGGCGAGCGCATGCCGCGAAAAGCAACTTATTTTTATCCCAAGCCGCTGTCAGGTCTCGTGATAAACAAGTTAGATTAACGAAATACGAAAAATGTGCGGAATCTGCGGTTACATACATTTAGATAGAGCAAAACGCGTGTCACAGTATATTCTAAAGAATATGATGGATACGCTTGCCAATAGGGGACCCGACGATGAAGGTGCCTATCTTAAAGATAACGTCGCCTTAGGACACAGGAGACTCTCCATCATTGATTTGGAGAGCGGGCACCAGCCGATGGCGAACGAAGACGGCTCCATAATCATCGTATATAACGGTGAGGTCTATAATTTTTTGAGCCTCAAAGCGGAACTCACTAGAATAGGGCACAAGTTCAGGACGCATTCAGACACAGAGGTTATCATACATGCCTATGAGGAATACGGAGACGACTGCGTGAACCGTTTCAACGGCATGTTCGCCTTCGCTATATGGGATTCAAGAGCCAAACGGCTCTTTTTGGCTAGAGACAAGTTCGGTAAAAAGCCCCTTTATTACGCGGTCTTTGACAATCAGTTCATATTCGGCTCCGAACTGAAGGCAGTGCTCAAGCATCCGTCTAGCATAAGAGAAATCGACTTGATAGCCGTAAGCAAATATCTTTCATATGAATATGTGCCAACGCCTTTCTCCATATTTAAAGGCATAAAGAAATTGGAAGCGGGATCGAGCCTTTCCGTTTCTCTGGAAGGAGAGATTAAAACAGGGCGTTATTGGGATCTGAGCATAGGTCAAAAAAACTTCTTTAAAAATCCTAAGGACATCGAAGCGCGAATGCTTGAACTTTTAAAAGAATCGGTTAGGAAACGATTGGTAGCGGATGTTCCATTAGGCGTATTTCTGTCAGGCGGCATTGACTCTTCATCCGTTGTTTCGATGATGGCGGGATTGATGGACCCTAAAGAGATAAAGACTTTTTCGATAGGATTTAAAGAGAAGGCCTTTGATGAATCTGCAGACGCGAAAAAAGTCGCCGATTATTTCGGAACGGACCACCATGAAAAGATCCTAAACCCCCGGGCAATGCTGGATGTGTTGGAGAAGATATTGACTTTATTAGACGAACCATTCGCCGACTCTTCGATAATACCAACGTATCTGGTTTCAAATTTTACGCGCCAATACGTTAAGGTCGCTCTCGGCGGAGACGGAGGAGATGAGTTGTTTCTGGGATATCCCTCTTTCAGGGCGCAGAAACTTGACATCTATTTTGAGATGTTTCCGGCTCCGGTCAGAAAGGCCTCATTGTACTTTATGTCGAAAGTAACGCGCGGCTCTTCTAAGGATAGGGGATTGGGCTCCATGATGAGAAGGTTCTCGAGAGGGCTAAATTTTCCAAAGGACGTGCGACATCAGGTGTGGATAGGAACGTTCACGCCGGAGGACCAAAGAAAATTGTTTCTATCCAATAAAGAATTAGACTTTAGTCCTGATGCCGTCTACAGTTCAACTCAAGAATATTTTCAAAACTCAAGTTCTATTTCTCCGCTAGACAGGGCCATGTATATTCACATGAAGACATACATGACCGATGATATCCTGACAAAGGTTGATAGGGCAAGCATGGCAAACTCTCTTGAGGTGAGGGCTCCTTTTTTGGATGCCGACTTTGTTGAGTTCGTTGCCTCGGTTCCGAGCAATTTGAAATTAAGAAATTTCGATTCCAAATGGATTCTAAAACATGCGTTAAGAGATAAACTGCCTCGGGAGACGCTCCGCAAAGGTAAACAAGGTTTCGCGGTGCCTGTAGGCGAATGGCTAAAAGCCGATCTGCGCGGCCTTTTGCTCAGCGCGTTCGACAAGTCAAAGATCGAGCGGGAGGGAATATTCAATTACGGCCATGTGAGGAATTTGATAGACGGATTTCTCGAGAGCAAAGGGCCTACGACAAAAGAGATCTGGGCCCTATTCATGTTTGAAATGTGGTACGATAGATGGATGGCGAGAAGATGAACGAAGAAATGCTAGAAGCGATACAAAATGCGGTGATGGAGGGTGACAGGGACGGCGTAGTCAAATTGACTAAGTCATCACTCGAGGAAGGCATTGAGATAAAGCGAATTCTGGACGAAGGGCTCGTCGCGGCCATGGAGGTGGTCGGCGGCAGGTTCAAATGCAACTCGATATTCATACCGGAAGTGCTCATCTCCGCCAAGGCGATGCACGCCGGCATGGCGGTCCTGGAGCCGTACTTTGCAAAGTGCGGAATAGAGCCTATGGGGAACGTAGTTATAGGAACGGTAAAAGGCGACCTTCATGATATCGGTAAGAACATCGTAAGCATGATGCTGAAGGGCGCGTGCTTCAAGGTCAACGACTTCGGGATCGATGTGGGTATAGAAAAATTTGTAGGCGCAGTGAAGAATGATTCGCCGGATCTTATTGCGATGTCAGCGCTTCTTACGACATCGATGCATTCGATGAGGGACGTAATTAATGCGTTGAAAGATTCAGGGCTTCGTGATAAAGTTAAAATAATAGTCGGAGGCGCGCCCGTTACGCAGGATTTCGCCGACTCGATAGGCGCCGACGGCTATGCCAAAGACGCCCTTACGGCGGTAGATAAGGCGAAGGAACTGTGTGGTAAACCATAGGTTTAGTATATCGCATATCGTAAATCGTATATCGAAAAAAACAAAATACGGAATACGATGTACGAAGGACGAAGGACGATTTACGAACGACGAACGACGAAACGGATAGTCTGACTCAAAATGCCGCTTTTTCCAAGAAAACCAAAATATACCATAGTCAAGGTAGCGAAGAAAAGGGATATCCCTGATGATCTCTGGACGAGATGCGAGGAGTGCAGTGAGCTCATCTATAATAAGAAGATGGAGGAGAATCTCTTCGTTTGCCCGAAGTGCAATTTTCATTTTAAGCTTAGCGCGGACGAAAGGATAAAACAAATATTGGATGAGGGCAGTTTCAAGGAGATGGATAGCACGATGGAGTCGTTAGATCCGCTATCTTTCGAAGGCCCCAAGGGATACAAAGAAAAGTTAAAGATGGATCAGGAGATTACAAATTTAAAGGATGCCGTGCTTAGCGGAGACGGCATGATAGATGGTAAGAGTCTAATCTTCGCCGTCACCGATTCCAGGTTCATAATGGGCTCGATGGGTTCCGTTGTTGGTGAGAGGATAACAAGGGCGATAGAACGCTCAACAGCCAAACGCCTGCCGCTTATAATAGTTTCCGGCTCGGGCGGCGGAGCGAGGATGTATGAAGGGATGTATAGTCTTATGCAGGTGGCGAAAACTTCTGCCGCTTTGAGCCGCCATAATAAAGCAGGAAGTCTATTTATTTCGGTATTAACGAATCCTACAATGGCAGGCATCATGGCAAGTTTCGCGTCATTAGGCGATATCATAGTGGCTGAGCCGAAGGCCTTGATCGGGTTTACAGGGCCGCGAGTGATAGAGCAGACTATAAGACAGAAACTCCCCCACGGATTTCAAAGGTCCGAATTCCTGCTAAGCCACGGACTCATAGATATGATTGTGCACAGGAAGAATCTCAAAGAGATGCTTTCGAAACTTTTGGACTGTTTTTCGAGATGATTATGAAAAAGGGCCGAATAATGATGGCCGGGTTTTTTCTCATCACGGTCATAGCCAGTATAACCTATTTTATATTTTTTTATAGGATTACAGAAAAACAATACGATAAGGCGATGACATATTTCGTCTCGCGCAGCATCACAAAAGATCTGCGCGGTTTTGACGAAAAGATCATTACCATAAGGGATTTTGTTCATTATAATGTCCGTCCCGTCACGAATTATCCTAACCGCCTTGATACTATCGCAATCGATAAATTACTCTCAGGCGTAGGATTTTGCGATCAGCAATCCCGGGTCTTTATGCAGTTGGCCCACAACGTCGGGATAACATCGCGACTTTTGTTCCTGAAGCCAAAGTCCGGACCATCGCCTCATTCTGTCGCTGAGGCTCTTGAGCCGGATGGCAGGTGGATAATAGTCGACGTCGCATATAATCTGGACCTTGTCAATGCGGAAGGTAAGTTTGCAAGTCAGGAGGATATCAGGAAAGACTTAAATATAGTTAAGAATAACGAAAAGGTGCTATTAAGGACGCCATTTGAGAAACGGTTGGAAGATAACACGTATCTATCGATATACGGGAATGAACCAGTCTATATAGTGACAAAAAATAAGACCAAATTCGACCCATTGAGAAGGGTTCCTCTTTCATGGATTAGACCTTTTGTAAGTTTCATTCAGAACAAATATCTCGAGCAAATTCACTCTATCATAAATGACCCGTATGAATTCAAAATATTAAAGGCCCGCGGATATCATCTTTTAGGTTATTATGATAGGGGCGACAGCATGTATGCTGAGATAATCGGTAATTCCAGAGATTTAATGGTGAAGCGAAAAGCCCAATATTATTATTGCGTTTCGCTTAAAGACCAGAAGAGATATAAAGATTCTTATGATTACATTACATCTATAATAGAGAAGGACAAAGAGAACCCATATCGCGAATATTTATACGGCACAAAGGCGAATCTCTTAAAAAAGATGGGAAGGCTGAACGAGGCAAAAGAAGATTTGGCTCGGATACAATATTCATTAGACGCGATGTAGTCCTTATGTTAAAATAATAAGGGGCAAATTATGGCACAAGTAAGTTTAAAGGATGTATCTAAGGTATTCGGTGGCAATGTCTGGGCCGTCAAGAAGGTCAATCTGGGCGTTGAGAATAAGGAGTTCGTTGTCCTTGTTGGGCCATCGGGCTGCGGGAAGTCGACCACATTAAGGATAATAGCAGGACTCGAAGAGGCCACAGACGGCGATGTCTACATCGGAAATCAATTGGTCAATGACGTTCCTCCAAAGGATAGAAATATCGCCATGGTATTTCAGAATTACGCGCTCTACCCGCATATGACCGTTTATGATAACATGGCATTCGGCCTTAAATTGAGAAAGTACCCCAAGCAGGAGATAGATACCAGAGTCAGGGAAGCCGCAAGCATTCTTGGTATAGAAACGCTTCTTCGCAGGAAACCGAGGGAATTGTCAGGCGGCCAGCGGCAAAGGGTGGCCGTGGGACGGGCAATAGTCAGAAAAACGCTCGTTTTTCTATTCGATGAGCCGCTATCGAAGCTGGACGCGAAGATGAGGGTCCAGATGCGCGTAGAGATAAAGAAACTGCATACGAGGCTCCAGACCACTATGATTTACGTGACGCACGATCAGACCGAAGCCATGACGATGGGGGATAGGATAGTTGTTATGAAAGACGGCATTATTCAGCAGATCGCGGACCCCCTCACTCTCTACGATAAGCCGGTTAATAGGTTCGTAGCCGGATTCATCGGCAGCCCTCCCATGAACTTCGTGAACGGCAATATAGTAAGAAAGAACGGGAAATTATATTTTAACCAGGGACATTTTCAAGTGAAGATAATAGATGCCATGATACAACTATTGGCGCCATATGTAGATAAAGAGATTATATTTGGAGTAAGGCCCGAAGATATATATGACAAACTGTTTGTTACAGATGCCCCGCCCGAGAACACTATTAAAGCGACATGCGAGGTCATAGAGCCGATGGGGTCGGAAGTATATCTATATCTCAACACAGGAGCGAATTCTTTAGTTGCGAGGGTTGGCGGACATGATAAGCCCATCGTCAATCAGGACATAGATTTGGTATTAGATATGGCAAAGGCGCATTTTTTCAATAAAGACACCGATGAGACGATTATTTAACCCAAATTTTTCCTTTATAAAAATTTGGGATTAATAATTAGGGACGGCATCCCTCGACAGGCTCGGGATGCCGTGTCTTGAGTGAAATCGAAGGACGGCATGGCTCCTTCCCGCGATAAGTTCATCTCGATATTTATCTCCCTAGCTCTAATAATAATTCCCACGCATATTTTGTTATCCCTCATATCGAAGCAGCAAATAAGTCCGTCTGATGCGCTCCGTTTGTATGGGGCTGCAATCGCGGCGCTAAATATAGCCATCCTTTTCGCATGGTATGCCCAAGGCACCGCCGGCGGAATTTTAGCAAGCGCTATAGCGGTAGTCGCGGCGCTTTGGTTGGTCCTGAAGATGGCCCATCATTACGGGTCCCTTCTTTTAATTGCCACTTTTTTTCCTACAAATCTTCTGGGATATATTTGCTCGAAAACGAAAGAATCGTTGATCAGCCAACGAAGTCTAAATTTGGAAAAACTGGAAGAAAGCATAAATCTATTGTCAGAGTCCATAGGCGTGAGGAAAAAAGAAGCGGTTTCTCTAGGAGAGAAATTGCGGAGGTACGCTGTCTTAAAGGAAGCGGCAGAAAGTTTATCCACAACTCTCTTATTAAATGAAGTGACTAGGCCGGTCATAGAGAAGACACCTACGGTAATCGGCAAATCAGGCAGGGTACTTATTTTTTTGGTTGATATGGAGAGCCAGGAATTGATGCTGTCCGCCTCTTCCGATAATTTGAGGATATTAGCAAAGAAAGGCGATATTTATGACCTGTGGGCCTTAAGGCATAGAAGATCTCTGATAGCAAATGATATAACGAAGGATTTCAGATTTCCTTCCGTAGAAATAGAAAAAACGCAGGAATTTTTCAGGTCTTTGATAATCGCGCCTCTCGTAAGCGAGCACAAGACAATAGGTCTATTGAGGATGGACAGCATGTATGAAGGCCAATTTACACAGGATGACCTGCGCCTATTGGATATAATATCGGGATTGGCCGCAACGGCGATCCAGAACACCCGGCTTTACTCGAGGACGCAGGAACTTGCGATAAGGGACGGTCTCACGGGGCTTCTGGTGCGCAGATATTTTTTAAGCCGCTTCCAGGAAGAGGTGCATAGAGCCGCAAGGTCAAAGGCGCCCCTCACCCTAATTTTTTTGGATATCGACCATTACAAATCGTTCAATGACAGATTCGGCCATGCGGCAGGCGATTTGGTACTGAAGCATTTGGCGCGGATCATATCTTCTATGACAAAAGAGGGTGATATCCCGGGAAGGTACGGGGGTGAGGAGATAGCGTTATTGAACATAGGGATGGGAAAGCCTCAAGCGAGTAATTTCGCGGAAGCGCTTCGTAGACGTGTAAAGAAGGAGCCATTCATATTGAGAAGGCAGAGGCACAATATTACCATTTCTATAGGGCTTTCTAATTATCCGGACGATGCCGTTAGCGTGGAAGACCTTATAAGGATTGCGGACGAGCGGCTGTACAAGGCAAAGGAAGACGGGAGAGATAGAGTTTGTTCAGGTTGAGGATCGCATACGGAGTTTGCGCCATAGTGTTGGCGGTTTTTTTCACGATAGCATATCAGGCGTATGGAATATCACGCCTCTATTTTGAACCTGCTCTCATAGTTATGTGCGGCCTTTTTTTTGCCTTTCTAACGTATAAAAAATCATTAGATGCCGCGCTTTCGGATTGGGACACGAGGCTCAAGGACAAGAAGGCGGCCGAATCCGAAAAGATTAAGGGACTTGATGAGTTGAAGGCCTTTGTGAAGCAAGCAACGGAAAAAGAGATGGCTCTAGTGAAGCTTTACGAAGCGACTAAGGGTATGTCAGCGAGCCTCAAATTTGATGATATTTTCAACTTATTCGGCGTATTTCTTAAAGAAAGTTTCAGATTTAGAAAGTGCGGGCTTTTCATTTTGAGGGGCCCTGACGATGATCTACATATTGAAAAAAGATACGAGGTGTGGGGTATTGGAGAAGAACCCAAATCTGAGGCAGATTTAGATTATGACAAGATAATCCGTCTTTACATGCAGTATAAGAGAGAAATTTATTTTGTTAGAGAGAATGACCCTTCTATTTTCGACGATCTGAAAGTGGGCCCGGAAGTACGGTCCATAATGTTTTTCCCTTTATCGAGTGAAAAAAAGGTCGTCGGTATCCTATCGGTAGAAAACTTTTTAAGTGAAGAGGTGGATAGATTCTCAGTACTGGCAACGCAGTTCGCGCTGGAGATAAGGAAGGTGCTTCTATATGAAACGATAGAAGAACTGGCCATAACGGATGGGCTCACCTCTCTTTACGTCAGGAGATATTTCTTCGAAAGATTGAACGAGGAATTGAACAGGTCAAAAAGGTATAAATTCAAATTCGCCTGCCTCATGATCGATATAGACGATTTTAAAAAAACCAACGATTCTTATGGTCATTTGGTGGGCGACGCAATACTGAGGGCTTTAGGCCGTATCATTAAGGAGAGCGTAAGAGAGATAGATATTGCGGCTAGGTACGGCGGAGAGGAGTTTTCTCTTATTCTGCCTGAGACTCCGAGTGAGAGCGCGATGCTCGTTGCCGAGAGGATAAGGAAGAAGGTTGAGGAAAAGGTGTTCAGGGTGTATGACGAGAAGATCAAAACTACCATATCGATCGGCGTCTCGGTTTATCCCGAAGACGCGCTTAAAGGAAAAGACTTGGTTGGGTGCGCGGACAAGGCGCTGTATGCGGCGAAGGCAGCGGGTAAAAATGTTGTGCGATATTACAAAAGTATAGTATAATAAAGTTTTAAATGGTGGGAGGTGCAATGAAATGAAACTGTTCATCGATACGGCTAATATAGATGAGATAAAGGAGGCGAATGCTCTCGGTATAATTGACGGAGTGACTACAAATCCATCTCTTATCGCGAAAGAAGGTAGAGATTTTATTACTGTAGTCAAAGAGATATGCTCCATAGTTGACGGGCCGATAAGCGCGGAGGCAGTGAGCTCGAAATCGGATGAGATAATAAAAGAGGCGCGTAATTTAACAAAAGTACACAAGAATATAGTTGTGAAGATACCGATAACAGCGGAAGGATTAAAGGCTACCAAAGTTTTGTCAAGGGAAGGCGTCAAGACCAATTTGACTTTATGTTTTTCTCCGACTCAGGCGCTTCTCGCCGCCAAGGCAGGAGCCACTTATGTGAGTCCGTTTATAGGTCGGCTTGACGATATAAGCGAGGTAGGGATAGATTTGATACGGGATATAAAGGCAATATTCACAAATTACGGCATTAAGACGCAAATAATCGTGGCGAGCATAAGAAATTCGGTCCACGTGCTTGAGGCCGCCAAGATAGGCGCGGATATAGCCACGGTTCCTTATAATGTATTGAAGGCCTTACTCAAACACCCGCTTACTGACATTGGAATAGATAGATTCCTAAAGGATTGGCAGAGTGTTTCCAGGAAATAGACAAAGTCCTTATACTTCGAAAATTTTTAAAACTTTTATCCTAACACTTATTTTCTATACGCTATACGCTTCCGCCTTTGGCGGATCCGCCAATCTTTGTGGCGGAATACGTTATACGCTATACGCAGAAGAGCCGCCGTCGAAAGAGCCAATCGTCGTCAACGGTGACGAAGTAGAATATTTCCACGAGAAGAAGGTAGTCGTCGGCAGGGGGAACGTCTCCATTACGTATAAAGACGTCATCCTGACCTGCGACAAGATAGAAGTTTATTTAGACACAAAAAACGCGGTTTGCGAAGGAAATGTCAAAATAACCCAAAAGGGCGCCTATTTTACCGGCGAAAGGATTGAATATAATTTTGAATCCAAAACAGGCCGCACTCTTAGCGCATACGTAAATTATAACCCCTTCTATGGCAGGGCCCAGGAGATAGCCAAGCTTGGCGATAAAGAAGCCGTTCTCAATAGAGGCTATGTAACGACCTGCGATCTTGAGAAGCCTCACTACAGGGTTCAATCCAGACAAATCAGGATATATTTTGACGATAGAGTGACCGCGAAGCATGTCCTGTTCTTCATCGGCAATGTCCCTATCTTATACATCCCTTATTATGTCCAGCCCCTGAAGCAGAAAAAAACCCATATGACAGTCATTCCTGGAGAGAGCAGGGATTGGGGTTATTATGTATTGACCGCGTACAGATATTACATAAACGACGATAATTCGGGCGATCTGCTTTTAGATTACAGGACCAAAAAGGGGTTAGGAGAAGGCATCAACCATTATTACGATACCAAGTCGGTTGGCAAGGGATCTGTGAAGTTTTATTATACGAACGAAAATGACGACCTGGCATACGAGAAAGCAGTAGAGGAGCGTTCCAGATACCGTTTTCAGGTCAGGCATCGCTGGGACATGGGGGAAGACAAGGATACGGTTGGCATATTCGAATTAAACAAGGTGAGCGACAAAGACGGCATAAAGGATTACTTCTATAAGGAATATGAGGAGCAGGGAGCTATCGATAATTATATTTCGGTGATAACCGCTAAAGAAGATTACACCGCTGAATTTTTGTTGAGGAAGCGTTTTGATAAATTCTTTAACGTGGTCCAACGCCTGCCTGAGTTTAAAATAAATATTCAGAATTATAATTTTAAAGGCACCCATCTTTATTATGCCTCCGAGATGAGCGGCGTATATTTGAATGAGACCTTCGAGAAACAAGTGCCTAGCGAGAAAGATATCAAGGTGGTCCGTTTTGACGCCTACAATCAACTGTCCTACGCCCAAAGACTTTTTGGGTCTCTAAGCGTCACGCCTTATGCAGGGACGCGTCAGACATATTATTCGCGCAACAAGTGGGGCGAGACGAATCTTATCAGAGGGATATTCAGGGCGGGCGTTGATAATTCGGTAAAGTTTTACAGGATATATGATGTTATGACCGATTTTCTCAGCCTTGATATAAATAAGTTAAGACACATAATTACTCCAACGGCAAATTACTCCTACACTCATCAGCCGACTATTTCGCCGGATAATCTGAATCAGTTTGACTCAATAGATTCCATCGATACCGCGAACGGCATTACCCTTTCCCTGGAAAATAAATTGCAGACCAAAAGGCCGTACGGCAACATGATGAAATCCGTCGATTTAGCCACTCTCATCATTAGTTCACAATACGACTTCAGGCTAAAAGATGACTTAACGAGTTATAAGTCTCAGAAATTCAAGAGCGTAGATTTTAGGCTGGAACTCGTGCCGTATCCGTGGCTTTATACGCTCGCGAAGATGACGGTCAATACAAAAAAATATCTGATAGAGTCGGAGAGTGTGGACCTGGTGGCTCAAAGGGGAGACAAATTCTCTTTGGGCTTAGGCCATAGATATGAGAACGCCGAAAGCGGTAAGTCAAACTTGTTGACATTGGACGCGACTTATAAGATAAATGATAAGTGGAAGGCACGCGCATATGAAAGATTCGATGTGCATAAAAGTTCAATAGAGGAGCAGGAATATACGATATATAGAGACCTGCATTGCTGGCTGGCGGAATTGACATACAATATTAAACGAGACACCAGCG
>Ga0155748_108_pt1 | contig 15597 bp, 14 predicted proteins | sample RifCSPlowO2_01_FD_107402 | JGI IMG/M metagenome (GOLD analysis project Ga0155748, IMG submission 107402) | Omnitrophica bacterium RIFCSPLOWO2_01_FULL_45_10
TTTATCGGGGACATTTACGAATGAAGGCGCATAGAGGGTCAGCGAAAACGGGAGCGCCTGGTCACGCCTTAATATGGTAATGCCTGAATAGGTATTGTAACCGGATTTGCTCGTTCTTATTATATAATTTCCGTCGGGGACAGTGCCTATGACGCTGTATTTACCGAAACCGTTTGTCGTCGCTGAGGCAAAAGTGTTTGTCCTTGTCAAATCCATCACAGATACATCGGCGCCTTCGAGAGGCGAAATCACGCCCGATACGCTCTGGTAGATCGTGCCGAATACGAGCACGTTCCGCACAGTGATGGAAACATCCCTCGAGTACGTCAACACGCCGTGCGCGATATCGATATGAACCGTATAATTACCGGCCTCGGCGTAACTCGGCGTCCATGAAAAGGTTCCGGTAGAGTCGCCGTTATCCACGAATGTCGCGCCGCCGGGCAGTCCGGAGGCTGTGAATATTAATGAGGTATTGCCCGGGTCGGTGGCCAATATGGAGAATTGGAGCGCTTCTCGCTCATTTGTTTGAACGGCCCCCGGCACCTGAACGATCCATCTGTCATTCATCCTGGTTGAAAAGTCCTGAATAATATTGGATGTTTCTGTGTCCTCGGGGTAATATACCGCCCAATTCCAGTAATCCTGGAAGAGGCTGCCATCGTCCTGATGGGCAAAGAGCTGCCAGAAGGCCGCGCCGTCGGCGCCTTCCGTATTCAGACTACCAAACCAGTCTGTGTATAACCGATTGCGCCGCGACATCTGATAAGAGGCGCTATATATATCTTTTACGTTCGCGCCTATGACGTCGTAATAGACCTCTCCTGTATAGTCGCTATTGGCTCTTTTAATCTGTATCCCGAGACTGCGGATCTTTGTCATATCAGCGCCCCAGCTTTCGATCCGCGACTTCGCTATTCTTACCTGCGTCCATGCCCCGGGCGCCAAAGGCACATTACTGCCGGAAGCCCATTTCCAGTCGGTCCCTGTGTACACATACATTTCCGTGGTCAGGTCAGACGGCGCGTATGCGGGGATATATACCCAGCCGGAGAGATAATCGTACCCTGAATAATCTATCCCCTGCTCCGGATACACTATCCTTCCGCCGCAACTGGTGTTGACCGCGTTGATATTCGCGGTATATAAAATGGCGCCGTCGCCGTCGCGGCTGGGAGATTCTACATGCGTTGGCCCTTGACTATAATTCCAATCGATGGACCAGCCCTCTTGGTCAAAGTCGAAGCCGTTCAAAATGGCCGCCTTGCGGTCAGCCGTGATCCCGAATTCGCCTAAATATACCGGCTTTCCTATTACGCTATGCGCGTCATCAACATGTTCCTGTATCCATCCCAGATTCTCTGTGTCAGACATGCCGTAGCCTTCCGGGTAGAGGTGAAAAGAGCAGACGTCGATATATGGCGATTGATTATTACGGATATAATCGGCGCCGAGCCTGCCGTCATGCCTCCAATCTGAACTGCCCGCGATATCATACCAGCCTTCCTCTCCGGTCGACACGAGGTGGTTGGAATCTATGCTTTTTATGTAGCCGGCCATCTCGTCAATCCACGCCTGTAATGTATCGCCTGATGGGTCGCTTTCGCAGCGCGGTTCATTGGCCAATTCCCACATGAGAATTGTTGGGTCGTCTTTATATATCCTGCCGGTTATGGAATTCACGCGGTTCAGGAAATAATATATGTAATCTTTATAGAGCTGTTTACAGGAAGTGTTGGTATAAAAGATATCTTTTTCAACTTGAGGCCGTTTCTCCGCAAAGGCCTTATTATATTCACCGGCAGAGTATGAATACGCCATCTTAAGGCTATTTACCCCTTCCGATACATGGTCGGTTGAAAGCTCGACGGAGACAGAATAAGAATAATCCGTCGCGTACCAATTATCTATTTTTTCCAGGCCGTCATATACCTGTGAGTCAAGTCTGATATTATCTATATATATCTCGGCAGGGTGGGAATATCCGAAAACCCCAATACTGACCGTTTGGACCAGGTTCAGATCCGCTATGGGGCTGGTATATTGCCATCCGGAAGCCTCTGTCTTCCAGTTACTGGCGGTTAAACTATATGAAATATTATAATTCCACCCGGAATGCAGGCTGAGCTGTAAGGATTCGTGCCATACCCACTGTGTGCCGGTCCGGATCGCCACATCCACAACCGCGGCATCGCCGGCATTATATAAATCAAAAGTCAAAGTTGTCTTACCCGACCAGTCTCCCGCATTCCCAGTGGCCCATTTGACATATTGCGGCATTCCGCCGAATCCGTCATCCCAATTGTTTACCAGCGGCATGATGAGGCGTATCCCTTTTTCCCTGGCCTTGGCAATGATATAATCCATCTGCCGGAAGGTGGGTTCGTTGTATTCCCGCGGGTTAGGTTGAAAACAATAACCATCCTTCCAACTGTCCTGTCCCTCGCTCGAAGCCCATACCCTTAAGACCGTCAACCCCAAGCCTTTTGCGTCTTCAAGCACATCGCTGATCATGAACTGTGACCAATGATATAGGTGATCATTATTCGCGGCGTTAAAGTGGAACGGCTGGCCATTGAGAATTAACTGACTGCCTTCTCTTTGCACAAAATACTCTGGGGCCGCTTCCTCCGCGGACACGTAAGTAGATAAACCGGCGGAAAGACAGAGCGCACACGTGATAAATATCAGAAAACCAAATGTCTTGTTAAAGTGTCCCTTCATCACATTTTTCCCCATCACATTTTTAACTTATCCTATATATAATAATATATCATATTAAAGCAAAAGACAAATTTTAAAACTACCTTTTTTTAATCTAACAAAATTCACCCGCTATTGACAACAATGCGTTATCATGTATAATTTAGTAGAGAATGGGGTATCAAGGAAAAAATTTTAGCCATAGCCTAACTGCGGCTAAAATTGGCGCGCCTGGGCAGAATCGAACTGCCATAAATGGCTCCGGAGGCCATTGCCTTATCCGTTAGGCCACAGGCGCAGCAAGATAGAATTTTACTTTATCCGCGGCTCTTGAGGTAGTTCTCGAAGGAACGGTCGTAGGTTCGTTCCGCTTTTTTATCGAAGTAGCAGGCGGGCAACTCCCCGCTCGACCTGTGATATGCCAGACATTCGCAGCATCTTCCATGCCTCGCGCATCCGGCATATGTGCAGTTACAGATAGCAACGTTTTTCTTAAAGTTTAGACATTCAGTCATCCCAATAACTTCCCTGCCATGCCCCAATTCGACGCGTCGAATTCCTCTATGGAAACATATGTGTACTCTTTGGGCTTTTTGGCAACCTGTTCAAGCGTCCGCGTAAATTCCTCTACAATTTTTGACTTCTGTTCCTTCGTAAGTTTACCCACCAATTTCAATTCAACATAAGGCATAATCTCCTCCTCTTGAGTTTAAGTTGCATGCGTATGGCGGAGAGGGTGGGATTCGAACCCACGAGGCCTTATCAGCCTACGCGCTTTCCAAGCGCGCGCACTAGGCCAAACTGTGCGACCTCTCCTTAAAAATATTTCTTCAAAAGCGAGTAGAGTTTCTCGTTTCGCGCGAAATTCTCGGTCCGCCAGGAAAAGGTTATTTTGCCCTTCTCTTTCGCCCATAGGGAACTGAAATTCTCCCACCCGGTAACGGGCCCTTCGCGCCTGACCCATGGCGGATTTTTCAAATATCTATAAATGCCGTCGGGATATAGGGAATTCGCGATCGTTTTATATGTCCAATATGCCCAACTCATTCCATATTTTTTAAACAGTTCCAGAAGGTCGAGAACCCAACCGTATTCGCCGTAATATCCGCTTCGCCAATTCACTCCGAATTCCCCGACATACAACGGAACTTCACATTCGTCCATCAGGCGGCGATAATCTTTCACGATTCTATCCAACCGCGCCTTACCCCATCGTATCTTGTACACCTTTCCCGGATAATACAAATCTCTTTCCATGTTGAATGTAAACGCATGCGGCATGTAGATATGAACGCTGAACGCGGTATTCGAATCTATCGGCCTCCCTAAAAATTCAAACCTCGTCGCCCATTGATTGCCTTCTAGAAATATTATGTGATTCTTATCGGCATCCCTTATCTCTTTTGTTACCCTTTCATATAAATCTTTTACAACGCCTTCTTGGTTGAGCGGCATAACCGGCTCGTTCAAAATGTCGTATCCTGCGACTGCGCTTGAATCTTTATAGCGGCCCGCGATGAAGTGCCATAATCTTAAATATCTATCCTTATTGGATTCATCCGTAAAGAGTTGAGGTGACCCGACGCAATCGGCGTGCCAGTCCGGATTCTGGGCCCCTGGAGCGGCATGCATATCGAGGATGCAATATAAGCCGTATTTTTCACACCACTTCACGATCTTATCGAGACACCTTAATCCTTCTTCGTTAAAACTGTAGGGTCTATCTTCGAATTCTATGAGCCGATAATTAAACGGCACCCTTACGCAGTTCGCACCCCATTCCTTTATATTCTCTACATCCTCTTCTCTAATAAATGTATCGTGAAAGGCAGCCGTGAAATCCTGAAGCGCCTCTTTCCCGAGTGATTTTTCAAACTCCGACTTAAATATTTTCTCAGGGATGTTGCGGCCCGCGAGCATATAGCCCTCCATCATGAGCCATCCGCCGAGGGCCGCGCCCTTCAATATGACGGCCTTTCCATTCTCATCGACGATATTCGTCTTGTTAACTTTTAAAAATGGAAGTCGTTGCGCCATCGAATCTTTATCGCCTGTATTTATTCAAAATCTTAAGTATTCTGTCGGCGGATTTCGGCATATTCGCCTTTTTATTAATAAGTATGTCTTGGGCCGAGAGCATTTTCCCATAGAGTTCTTCATTGCCCTGCCAGTGCTGGGTTAGAGCGGCGCCTTCCAGCTTAACGCCAGCAAATAGGCCTCGGCTCCTGGAATAAGATAGGATCCCGCCTTTCAGTTGTATATCCGTAGAGGCCTCGCCTGCCCTTCCTACGGGTCCGGCCGCGACAGACGCGTCGGCTCCAAGTTTGAATTTTCCCTGCAGGATACCGTCAAGACTTCGCTTATTCATGACCAATAAGACAAAGTCCGTTGCCTGCCCCCCTATCTGCCATCCAAAACTGCCTCCCGCCATGCTGAAAATAGCGGGCGCCGACCATCCTGCGCCGGATTCTTCGCGAGTCATAATTATCCCTTGCCCGTATTTCCCCCCTATCACGAATCCGGCAGATATCGTCGATGGAAATACGACTATGGCCTCGCAGTTCTTCAAGAGGTCTTCCGGTATCGCCTGATCCGGCATCTGCTGCACCTCTTCCAACACCTTACCTGACTCCTCAACAAGTCTTGTCCACTTGCTCTCTTCGACAGCGCTTACACATACAGGGTTAAGAATAAATCCCGCAAGCGCCGCGATACTAAATATTACAACCAATCTTCTCATGACCGCACCCTCCTTTCTCGAATTTTACCATCTCCACGCCGCACCCGCGTAAATGGATGATTCCTGACGCGACCTAAGGAGACGTAAAAATGCCTCCCCGTCGCCTTTTAATATATTATAAGACAGATTCAGAGTTATTCCTATATCTTTGTTTTCTATATCATCTTTTAGTCTAAATGCTATGGTATCTTTAGCGGTGAGTTTCACGTCTGCTCCAAAAATCATTGCCGGCGTTTTTTTGTCTTCGCATTCTATCTCAAAGATCAATCCAACGTCTTTTTTCAGCCCCCATTTACCTGATAGAATAATCATCTGCCTTATTGGCCTTACCCTATTAGTTAATCTTATACCTATTTCATATTTAATAAAATCTTCATCGAATACGCCGATGGCGGTTTGAAAGTTAAATGCTGAGGCCGAGTCCTTGCTGAGAAGATATGATATCCGAAACTTGTCCCTGATGTCCCAATACCCTTTGAATGTCAATGTATGGAGCCGTCTCTTTTTCCTTATAAGTTCGCCCTTTTCATATTGATAGACTATCTAATGATTTTTATCAATCTCCCAAACGCCGTTAAAAGTGAGAATATCATATTTACCTTTTTCCTTTTCAATATAAAACGACAGGCGGTTAAATTTATCGGCCTTCCATGACCCGCCAAGCCGCAAGAGATATGTCGAATATTTATTCTTGTCCTGTCTTGTTGTAACAGCGAACAAAAGCGAATTTTCATTCACGTCCAGAATCTGGCCTTTTAGCGTGATTTCATCTCCGAATGTTTCCCGGCCTGATTTTTCAATGGTAAGCCGTAAATCATGATCGTCGGTGAGGGACCATCTGCCTTTTATCTTAAATTGGTGAGGGATATGTTCGGATTCCTCGAGGGGCGCTTTTACGTGGTAGTCGAGTTCATTTTTTCCGTCGATTTTGAACCTGCCGTCTATGACCTTTCGGAATTTTGGCAGACCGCTTTTCTTTGCGCGTTTATCGATTATGAGCCTATTGAACGGATCGACCTCGTATCGTATTCTTTGCATTTTAGATTACCTACGGATAGTCCAAAAATCATCCGCAAGGGTCTCAAGATAATCAAAGGGCATGGTAAAATATCCTGCCATGCCCCATTTCCTCCCCCAGGAATTACGAACCAGGAAACGCCTCTTTTTCTGATCGTATCCGACTGCCATGACCGCGTGGCCGCCTATCTCTATTTCGTCCTTGGCCGGCATGTGAACGGTGCCGGTTTGTTTAACATCTTTGGATTCAAAGCTCTCATATACGGCAAAACCAAATACGAAAGGATACCCCTCGGCAAGGCAGGCGAACATCTCAAGAATGGCATGAATACGGTGGTATGATTCTATTAAATGCTTCTTCGCCTCATCGTAACACTTTTGAGGCGGTTTTTTGTCGAATCTTGATATTATATAGGGCCATGTCTTCTCAAGGCAGGCGCCGTCATTCTTCAACGTCTTTATTCCGTCCCTTAATGAAGCGCCTGAATCGTAATCGACTGTGTCTATTAAGGCCCTTTCATTATAATAGATGAAGAGGCGGCTCACGTCGCTATAAACGCCGTCCATCCTTCTATCCAAAAATTCGAGATTGCCGGCCAATGCCTGGGCCGTACAACTCCCTAATTTTCCCTGCTGCTCTATCTCGGAGCACCCCTCTCTCAAGTCGACTTTTTTCGGAAGTTTGATGACTGGTTTTATCGCGCTGTATAGATAGTCTCTCTGGTCCGGTATATCCGGCACCCATCCGTAGTTTCCCGCATGCCTTATCATGGCCTACTCAAGCACGTGTGCCGCTTATTTGTTTCTGTGGTGATTTTTGTCTCTTCCTGCGAACCGCGTCAAAGACGTCTTTATTGATGGCTTGCAGGTCAATCGGCTTACCTTCGGCCTTCAGTTTTTTGACCATCGCCCGCACCATCTTTCGCTTAAGTTTCTTTTGTTCCGTTACGCTGGTTTTTCTTTTACCAAATCCGCATTTTTCGGAATAAAGTCCCATTATGATCCTCCTCTAGTTATCTCTACCGCCTTTTTCGCCGTTTGCCGGTCGTTTTATATTTTTCATAAAATTTTTTCTTTTCGCCATCCTGTGATCTATCAACATGGTTCCTCTGGGCGGACCGTTCTCTCCGGGGTCTATTATCGGCGGTCCCTCTAAATGAGCCGGCGCCTTTGCGCTTTGCAAAACAATCCTTGCAGTATACCGGACGATCCTGACTGGGCCTGAAAGGGACCTCGCATTCTTTATTGCAGTCCGCGCAGATCGCTTTATGCAATATCCTTTCGTAATTAGTCTCACGCCTTGGTTCTCCGTGACGCTGGGAACGATCGAAACGTTGGAAAGGTTTCGGATAACGTTCTCTTTCAAAAGGTTTTCCGCCAGACTGGTCGATCAATGCATCTATCTTCCTCTCTAAAAAAATGAGCTGCTGCTGTACTTTAAGAATGAGGCCCGCTATATCCGGCTGGGCCTCTTGCGGCACAAAAGAACTCTTGTCTTTTAAACTTTTTTTCATATTTCTCCTCTCACAAAAGGTATTTCGACGACTAAGCGCACATTATTTTTTAATGAACCTTATACTTTTTGATACTTGATACTTAAGAAATTTTTTTATCTTCTCCAAAAACTCTTTTGGCCATATACGGATGCGATAGTTGAGCATATTATTATTGACGGTCGATACTTCATTATACTTACCTTCTTTTATGAGGGTATCCCTCAAGGCCTGCCATGCTTCGGTATCTTCCATCTTGGTAGGGGCTTTTTGCTCCTTCCTTATATCGACCTTAAGCTGATTATCCGGACCGTCTATGATTGTGATTTTATTCTTTTCAGCAAATTCGATAGCGGCTTCTTCTATCTTTTTTTCCTCCTCTTCAATTTCGAATATCTTCCCTTTCAATTCCTGCTTCTTTGACTCAAGCTCTGCGTAGGCCGTAACGAGTTTCACGCCGGGCTCGTTCTTATATTGATTTACGGGGAGCGTTTCTACGTGTTTCGGATGTTTCCACAGAGGACAAATCGGCTGATATTCACACCAATCGCAAAGAGCGCTCTTTCTTGGATGGAACTCCTCGCAGGATTCGATCTCTTCGATATTCTTTATGACGGATCTCCTGAGATCTTCAAGCTGTGCGCCTGTCCTGGACGAGACGATTTCTTTATTGAAGAGAAGCGAATGCCATACCAGTTTCACCTCTTTCGCGTCCGGCCAACGCTCAAGGAGCGCGATATGATATAAACCCAATTGCCAATCGCTGTCCGCCTCTTCTTGAGTCATAAGCGACGAGGTCGTTTTGTAGTCATGGATCTCAAACGTTTGGGCTTTATCATTCCAGTCAATCCTATCAAGTATGCCCAAAAACGCGTATTCCTTTCCGTCGCTTCGTATCGTGAAACGGATCGAGCGCTCTGTGTCAACAACTTTTGTCTGATCGAAGGGTTTATAGCGCTCGTAGTAACTAATGACCGCCTCTTTTCCCTTTTGATAGTATCCTTCTAATGTGACGCCCTTTTTAACGATCTTGATATTCGGTTGGTAACTTTTTTCCCATGTATCTTCATACAGCCCAACCGCCCATTCAAGCGATTTAACTGTTCCGACCTTTACAAGTTTATATAGTTCTTCCAGGACCTTATGAACTATCCCACCCCTGAAGGCCTCGATGGTATCAAGTTCGGATTCGATGCGATCTATGTAGTGATATTTGTATTTCAGCCTGCAATCATCGAATGAGCCAAGGCGCGATTGGGAATAAACTATATTATCATTTGTCATGTCACTATCATTTCCTTCTCTAAATCTATTTTGTCCTCCACTCTCCGGAAGCAGATTCGATAGGAGTACCCGACGGCGCGCCTGACTGTAACTTCTCCGCATATACCTTCTGGACTTCAAACAGCGCGGCGTTATTTTTTGCGGTGATAGATTTATAGATTATCATGCGGTCCGAGTTTTCCTCGGCCACAAGGTCCTTAAGAGATTGATCGCCCTCACCGGCGCCTCTAACCTCCACAAATCCTAATCTGGTCTCCCCGATGCGACCGCTTGATTCGGCAGAAATCAGGCCCTGATATCGGGACTTTCTTCCCATAACGGCCTCTTCCGCTTCGGGAGACAAGCCCTCTTCAGCGTAAGCGACACCAAGGAACGAAGGTATCCGACTCTGAGGCATCGCGCTCTTTTTCCCGGAGACCACATCCTCAACCGCGTCTATATCTTTTACGACATGCTGATAGACGTCGAGCCGCATCGCGACGTCGACCTTTATCGGCTCTTTTGGCGCCACTACCTGAACTCTGCCGCATCCTATCGCGGCGAAAATCGCGGCAAGTATAAATATTATCTTTTTCATCTGCCACCTCCTGGGTTAAAATCGTGAACTGTAACTAAAAGATCGCGTTTCCCCGTATCCCCCTTCAAGTGAGCCTCCATGACAATATTAAATCCCCTCAATCCCAAACTGAGCGTGCCTTCATTATAACGGTAATTCTTAAAATTATCTACTATTACATCGACATCCTGATGAGCGTACTCCGCTATCTTTTGGAGCCATTCATCGCTTTTGATAGTGAGGGTGCCGTCTGGCGCGACCTCCAGGTTTCCCTTCAATTTTGTGAGTGTAGTGCCCCTCCCGGAAAGTCTGACTTTTCCTTCGGCAAGGCCAATGAGTTCCATCTTCTCACTTAACTCAAAGGTCTCCACAATCTTTTCAAGTTGAATGTCTTTGAGCGTGAGGGCAAAGGAATAGAAAGCGGCCTTCCCGGATATTATCCTGCCATCGCCCTTGACGATACCCCCCAGGAATGAGGCAGACAGGTTCTTAAGAATCAACGTATCCTTCTTAAAACTCGCCCTGCCGGACGCTTGGTTAATCTTATATTTGGAATAGATGTCGATATCTTTTACGAAAAATTCAAATATACGATATCTAATAAGGGAAGGTATTGAAAAGTTTAACTGTAATTGCCCGATCCCAAGAACCGGCTGTCCGGTTTTTCTGATATCTATATCGCGGAAAATGAGTGTGCGGGCGGTGATGTCTCGAGCGCCGATTTTAACCGAATAATCCTTGAGCGCGGACCTTAAACGGTTCTCAGCATAATTTAAGGCCGGCGGCTTCCAGAATGTAAGAATGGCGGCCAGAGCGATGAGGCCTGCGACAAGGATGATTATTAAAATTCTAAAAAGATAACGATAACTTGTAGGCATGTGTAAGATATAGTGTACTATATCTGTTTAAGATATAAAAAAGTTAGCCATGCGCATTTGTATTACATATAATATGATGGTATACTTTATTATAACACACGAAAAGTTTCCCCTTATATTTATATTGAAGACTATAAGGGGGGTATTTTTTGTTCCTATAATAAAAATCTTTAAAATGTATCGCCTATACTTTAAACCGAGGCTTTACAATGAGAAAGAAAAAGATTAACATAAAAGTTCTGCTTGTGGCTTTTATTACGGTTGCCTTCACTTTTTTATGTGTGGGCGCCACGTCCGCCGCGGTTAAAAATAATATTTCGGGGCGTGTGAAACGTCCTGTAGTTCCAGCATATGCGCCTGGGGAGATAATAATAAAATTTAAATCTCAAAACATCGCAGTGGATAGCATTAATGCTCAGGCACGCCAAAAAGTGGATTTCAGGATCAAGGGACGAGAGATAAAGGAGATTGCGGGATTACCCGACAAGATAAAATCGGTAAGCACCGATGACACAACATTGGAGCCTGTCTTCAAAGATCTGCATAGAGAGATGTCCGTTCAAGGAAAGACGGAAGAGACACTCGATAAGGAAACATTTCAGAAACTTGCCAAAACAAGAAAAATGCGGGTAGCCGAGCCAAAAAATTATGGCCGCTCCAGAATCTACATGCTGCGGCACGCTCTTACAAATGATAAAAATTTGGAAGATTTATGCCAAGAACTGGCGTCAGATTCTGATATTGAATGGGCCGCGCCGAACTATATTTTAAAAATGGATTACGTCCCGAATGACCGCCTGTATCCTAACCAATGGTCACACAGGAAAACAGATGCCGAATCCGGTTGGAATATTCAGAGAGGTGACCCGAATATAATTATAGCCATCATCGATAGCGGAGTTTATTATGGCCATGAAGATCTGACAGCGAATATCTGGCGTGACAGCCAGGGCAATCCCGGCAAAGATTTCGTTGATATAGATACGGCAGAATACGGAAAGCTAAACCTTTACCTTAATCCTGAAGAAGATTATACAGAAATAGATGACGACACTTCCGACCATTATGGCCATGGCACACACACCGCCGGGATAGCCGGCGCGGCCGGAAACAATAGTATCGGCATAGCCGGCATATGCCACGGCTGTAAGATAATGCCTGTAAGGGCGGGTTTCGGCATTATCTATGTCTTCGATCCTTTTGGCAACGGCTTTGAGATAGGTTTATTAGAAAGCGATGATATCGCAAATGCGATAACATACGCTGCCGATAACGGGGCTCAGGTTATCAGTATGAGCTTCACCGGCGTAGGCGCGCCTATAATAAAAGAGGCGATCGATGACGCTTATTCCAAGGGCGTAACATTAGTGGCAAGCGCCGGGAACGATAATATGTCTAAAGAACGGTATCCTGCCGCCTATGAAAATGTTTTAGCCGTAGGCGCTACCGCCATAGATGACACAAAGGCATCCTATTCCAATTACGGCGATTGGGTGGACGTATTCGCGCCGGGCGGCGATAGCGCGAAAGATAGCATGATATTAAGCACTGTTCCCCTGGCCGGCCCTTCAGGCCATCCTGCCGGCTATAGAGCCATGGAGGGGACATCCATGGCATGCCCTTATGTTGCCGGTTTAGCCGCGCTTCTCCTATCCAATGATGGCCAATTAAAAAATCAAGATATATATGAGATAATCAAGTTTACCGCTGATTATGTAGGCTGGCCGGGCACGAACAACGGCCCATGCAGGGTTAATGTCAATAAGGCGTTGAGTTTTGACGGGAAGATTGCGATCAACTCCCCGGCGATGAATAGTTTTATCCGAGGAACCGCGGATATAACCGGTAGCGCTTACATGAGAACAGGCTTTAAAAGATACGAACTTTACTATGCCCTTAAAGAGTATCCGCAAAATAGCGTGTTGTTCGTTTCCTCCGCTGCTCCGGCTGAGGAAGGAATATTAGGGAGCTGGAATACCGCCTTATGCCAAGACGGCGAATATATCCTGACTTTAAAGCTTATAACGGATGATAACAGGGAACTTAAAAAATACGTCAACGTGATTGTGGATAACGTCAATGAGCCGCCGGTTTTTAAATTATCCGCGAGCAAGATAGCGGTTATCGGCCATCCGCTTGAGTTTAAAGTAGAGGCGCATGATTACGACGATCCTATGACTCCCGCCGGACAATTAACGTATTCCGCATACGGGCTTCCTGCCGGCGCCGGTTTTGATTCCCAAACACAGGTCTTTTCCTGGCAACCGACGGAATACGATAAAGGAACTCATGAGCTTACCTTCGATGTCAGCGATAATGGGCATAGAGTGACGAAAAATGTCTTGTTGTCAACTTTATATATGGAAGAAATCCGTCTCACCGCCGCGGGGACTGCGGAAACCAACCCGGCCATATACGGCGATAAGATCGTATGGGAGAGCAGGCGAAACGGCAATAGCGACATCTATATGTATGACATGACTATCGGCAATGAAAATCAGATAACAAGCGACACTTATGATCAAACCAACCCCGCCATATACGGTGACAAGATCGTCTGGGAAGATACGCGAAACGGGTACTACTCTCTTATCTATATGTACGACATATCAACCGGTCAAGAGACGCGGATATCCACAAGGGAAGGCTATCCCGCTATCCATCCCGCTATTTATCAAAACAAGATCGTCTGGCAGGATAAACTGCCCATCGGCCTTAACAATAATTTATACGTATATGACCTATTCACACGCGAAGAGATCCAGATAGCCGCCAGCGCCAATTATGAAAGTTTCCCCGCTATTTACGGAGAGAAGATCGTGTGGTCGGATTGGCGGAACGGTTATGAGGACCAGGATATTTATATGTACGATCTATCCACGGGTAACGAAATCCAAATAACAACATATAATAGTATGCAGAACGATCCGGTTATATATCAGGACAGAGTCGTCTGGCAGGATAATAGAAATTTATTTTATAATTACGGCATTTATATGTACGATATATCCATGAGTAAAGAAACCGCGATAAGTGATAATTTTAAAAAGCAGATGAATCCCTCCATATACGGAGACAAAATCGTCTGGCAGGGCAATAGTAACGCTGATTGGGACATATGCATGTATGTCATTTCTGCCGATCAGGAGATCCAAATAACGGATAATCCCAAAGACCAAACAAACCCCTCCATATACGAAAACAAAATCGTATGGCAGGATAATAGAAACGGAGAGTCTGTCGGACTATATGATATATATCTCGCCACGTTACTCTTTTCGCCACAAATCTTGTCTACGAGCGCCCAGACGGCAGCGCCCGGTGAGCTTATCACTGTAAGTGGTAGATATTTCGGTTTTATTCAAGGCGATTCTCGCGTTGAATTCGCAAGCGGCATCACAGCTCCTGTCATGACTTGGTCGGATGGAGAAATTGTCTGCGCGGTTCCTCAGAATGCCCGCGCAGGTTTATTGCGGATTGTCACGCCTGCCGGCTCCAGTAACGGAATTATGATAACCATGCCCCAATCCAATCTTCCTCCCGAATTATCGCGCCCCCTTGACGATAAAACCATAGACGAAGGCCAGACCCTCACATTTACCATCTCAGCCATAGATCCCGACAGAGACAGATTACGGCTGGATCTGACCCCGCCAAATTCACCTCCCGGCGCAAGTTTAGTTACGATAAAAGATGAGGCGGGTTATATAGAAAAGAGATTCACGTGGACGCCTGATTACGCTCAAACAAAGACGACGTTTTATAGTGTCGGTTTTACCGTAGAAGACGGCCGCGGCGGGCAAGATTATAAATCAATCACCGTCACTGTAAACAATGTTCTTGTCGCGGGCGCTGTATACGGCAGGACCGGCGGCCAGAGCCAGCCGCTCGAGGGCGCTAGTGTAAAGATAACCCGCCTTTCAGGTGCCCCTCAGGTTATTGCATCTGCGGTAACTGACAAAGACGGAAAGTTTAAAATATCAGGCGATAATATTATAAAAGGAGGATATTATATAAATGTATCCAAAGAGGGGTATACCCCTAATCCGTATTCAAAACCGACCATGCTTAAAAATAATATGATGTTCCCATTCAGCGCAACCCTTGTAAAATAGGGTCAGCGACTATTTATTGTGCGAAAAATGGCCGTTGTCCCTATTTTAGGACATCCACCTTTCTATCCTTTGGAATCTGATTATTATTCCTGAGCGTCTTTGCTCATGGACTTCATGATACCCGCCATATCCGGCATGCCAAGCGTCATCTTGTTGTATCCGGCAGGCACTTCGAATAGCGCGGGATCCTGTGGCCCGGTCTCGATATTCTTGAATTCGGTCGACCAGCTTCCGTCAATAGCGGCGGTCTTCACGGGTATATGCACGGATTCATCTATCCACTGGAATATCGACTCCCGTTTTCCGCTAACTTCAAAAGTTACACGGTATTTCGTAGTGTTTCTACCGGCTATTGTTTCCTCACCCTCTGCCTTACGCTCGATCTCCCCGTCTACTTTCTCCCGCATGCTCGCGGCCGTACGCATATCTACCGGCTGCTCGATATACATCTTCTGAGCCGGCATAAGCACCCATACGACTTCTTTATCCATGCGGCTTATAGTAACGGCTTCGCGCATCTCCGTCCGCGACTTATCGCCGGAGACATAAAGTTTCGCCGTAAACGAGCCTTCGCTGGAGTAACTCACCATCTCAGCGCTAAAATCCTCAGCGTAAACCGCTGCGGCCGATAATCCAATTACAAATATAGAAAATACAACCCATCGCATAACTAAGCGCATATCTTCTCCCCTTTCATTATTTTAAACCTATCCTTGATATTGGTTGAATGAGGATATTTTTTCTAAGGTATGCCTTTCCTTGGGCGGAATGATTTTATCTTCTTTAGGATATCCCAATGCTATCAGGACAT
>Ga0155748_157_pt1 | contig 15458 bp, 13 predicted proteins | sample RifCSPlowO2_01_FD_107402 | JGI IMG/M metagenome (GOLD analysis project Ga0155748, IMG submission 107402) | Omnitrophica bacterium RIFCSPLOWO2_01_FULL_45_10
CGGCAGCCGTTCGCCTACGATCCTGCCGAGCAGGCGTTCGAGCCTCACTCTGTTCAAGAAGAAGTGATCGTCCACAATATAGAGCCTTCTCTTGTGGAGTCGTTCAACTATATATTTTATTTCATGGAATATACTCTCGGCAGAGCGGAATTTGACATTCCGTGTGGAGATGCCTTTGTCGCAATAGACGCAGTTAAAAGGACATCCACGCGAGGTAAGAAGCGTGATCACATTATATTGGTCGAGATCGAGAAGGTCTCTTGCCGGCAGGGGTAGGATATCTATATCTTCGATGGGTTCCCGTCGCCTGTTTACGATGGCGCTGGAATCTCGATCCCTATAGGCAATGCCCTCTAGGCCTGCTAACGGCTTATGGCGCATCAGTCTTTCCACTATATCCTTAAAGATATACTCCCCTTCGCCCATGACGACTGCATCGCATGATAAATCGATGAGCGTCTCTTTCGGGAATGCCGAGGCGTGGTGACCTCCGGCCACGATGAATATATCTTTATTGATGGACTTTGCCGCCCTAATGAACTTCTTCGCAGAACGATAGGAGGCCGTTCTGAAAGAAACACCTAAAACATTTATATGTAGGCGCGACAATTCCTCCCTAAGAATTTCCAGTGAGTATCGGCTTATTTCATAATCCTTGAGATTAACGTTGACGCCGCCGATATCTTTCAGCATCGCGGCAAGATAACAGATGCCGAGCGGCGGTTCAAGATTTTCTCTTGCATTGAATTCGATCGGCATGTTCGCAAGCAGTATATTCATCTTCCCCTGACACCCCATATAATTATGAGGCCTATTACTACGCCAATCGATGAAATAGAGGTCCAAAATAGATTGAATGAATTGAATGATAATTCTAAACGATAACTGCCCTCTTTGGGCAAGGAGATCTTCATCAAACCATATTTACCCTGTTCTATCTTCACCGGTTGACCATTTATCCATGCTTTCCATAAAGGATGATAAGCCACCTTGATGTTGGCCTTGTTATCAACAGATCCGTTCCATATATAAAAAACCAAATCCTGGTTATCTAATAACAAAGTTTTATATGAGGCATCTTTTTCAAAACTTATCCACGCTGGGCTAAAGCCCTTTAGGCGGTATACGTTAAATGGCCCAAACTCTCGCTCCTTGAAAAATAGCTGGGAACCATCCAATTTATTTTTTAAATTGGGCTCTACGCCTACGATATAACCGGCGTTGAAATTCTCCATCATCCCCTTGATGGACTCTGCGCTCATCTCGTCCACCTTCTCACCAAATATGTTTCCCTGATCATTACGCATATACTTTTCTTGAGGAAATGGCGAGGCGGCCCTCGATGTGCCTATCTGAGCGACTTTCGTAAAAATTCCGGCGAGCGCGAAGACACCGCTTCTTTTAAGTATCGGGTCAGAGCTATTGCCGATTGTGTCCTGGTATACCACTCTCGACTCAGCGGCGGGAATATTTTTATCTATCCAATCCCACATCTTGAAAATATCTGCCATCTGCGGCGACTGCTCAAGCGTTCTCGACCGTTCGCTTGCTAAATAGATATAGTGAAAAGACGCGGAGACCAAAAGGAGCGATAAAACAGCGCCAAATAAAAGGGTACGTCTTTTAATTCTGAAAGATTCCAGGAATCTTGCCATGCCGTAGGCGGCGAAGAGATATGCGCCAAGATGTATATATATAAGAAACCTGTTGGTCTGCAATGTTCCGACAAATGGAATTTTTCTCCAACCACTAAAAGTGTTGGGAAGCATATCGCTAAAAAGTATCAAGGAGATAAAGATAAAGACCGTTACGCAATTTAAAAAACGCTTGACATCGCTCTCCTTCTCCCGCCGAAGGAATATATAGACGCCTGAAAAGCTGAAAATTATTCGCAATATAACCGGAAGATTGATCATAAGAGCTGACATGCTATCCATTCTCTCCATGGGACCGAAAAAAGATTTGACAGCCCATCTGAGACCGGTCGCTATATCTTTTATGGGATAAGAGGTGAAGTAACCTCTCGATACGATAAAACCATAGAGATAGTAAGATGAGATCATAAATGCGAATGTTGGGATAAGGCCGTATATAAATATTTTTTTAAGGCTTCCCCTTGTCTTAAAGGCATCGGATAGATATGGAAAGCCGTAGATGAAGAGGAGCGAAAAGGCAAATACCGCAACGAATAGATGGGTCAGTACGATTAAACCCAATATTAAGCCCAAGAGCGCACCCTTTTTAAGGGTCATGCCATTGATCTCTTTATCCAATATATGAAAAAAAATAAAAAATAGTCCCAGCGCAAAATAATTATTCCAGACACCGTTGAGTATCCTCTCCAAGTAAATATCTTTCTGCAGCATAAGACATAAAGTCGCGAGAAATGAAGCCGCCTTTCCAAACCGATATGAAGAGATTTTGTAAAATGCTGTGCCCAGCGATATGTAACTTAACAAAACCATTATTTTATAAGAAATATTTAAAGGAAGACGCGTCACTTGATTCAAGATAGCTATAAGTAGATGTGGTATCTGGTAATAATCCACAAGGATCGGCAATCCCGCCATGTGCTGCATATCCCAGCCGCTTATCCAATGATATCGCGGAATAAGTATATTTATTAAATAGTGCGCATCATAATAATGAAGCGAGTTATCATAGCCGGACATAAATCCGCGGCTGAATATGCCTTGGAACATAAAAAGACCAAGGCCCGTTATTAATAGATATGGCAGGTTATTTTTTATTAATTTTCTATAGATCATAACTATCGCTCACCACAAACCTATGGTCTCCATTAGATTTTTAATTAAATATTTCGTATGAAATGAATATTTGTAAAGGAGATAGGTAAAGATGAAGTAAGCGCCCATGCAGGAAACGGCAACCGTCAGCCTTCTCTGATATTCTATAAATTTATATATACCATAAGAGCCCAAGATAATAATAAATCCGTCTATCGGCATTCTATACCGCGGCGTGCCCTGAAAGACCATGACCAATGAGGAGAAATACAAGATAAGGAGCGATATGAGAAGGATTTCTTTTCGATCCTTAAACGAATATATTGCTCCCCCTATGGCGAAAGGCAGAATGAAGAGAAAATGGTAATTGATGATGGCGCCTCCCAATATCTCCCAGTCGATGATGTTCCAGAAGAATAAAAATCTCATAATTAATAAGCGAAATGCATTCAGCGGGTACCTTTTGTAAATATTCAGGGCTTCTTTAATGAAAAAATGGCTTCTGTCTGCTTCGTTCGCGATAGCGTTTGCCATATTGGCTATCTCATCCCTAGGCCCTAATCCAAATATCCGCCCATCCACCGGTCGTATCGCCTGATACATATTCAATCCGGCATTCGTGGAGACCATTACGAATTTTCCATAGGCCTTGTAGTTCCTTACGGTCCACGGTATGAGCAGAATAATAAAACATGCCGATAACGCAAATGACATTATTATTTTTTTTAATAGGGTTATTCGCCGCGGCGTCTTTAGCGCAATGTAACCAACCGCTATGAAAGGAATAAAAAAACTTTCTGATCTTAGAAGTGTCAAAAATCCGCATAAAAAACCGAGTAAGGAAGCTCGAGAAATGCTCGGTTTCTCTATTGTAATGATAAAGTAGGTTATCAGAACCAATAGAAAAGCGGCGAGCGTTTCTGTATAAAGAAATTTGGCGCAAGCAACAAAAGTCATATAAAATGAAGAGAAGATGCCGGCCAGCAGAGCTGTCTTGTCGGTAAAAATTTTTTCTGCTATCAAATAGATCATGCACACGGTAACTGACCCAATCATGGCCTGAAGTAATTTCACTATAAAATAACTATGGCCGAAGAGCTCATAGACCACCATCAATAATATGGCATAGAGCGGCGGCCTCAAAGACGTGGCTGAGCCGTCACCCGAATTAATATAACCTTTGCCCGCCAGTAAATTCATGGCAAGTCTGTCATACTCCACTTCATCTGCCTCTATCGCCTTATTGTCATTCACAATAACTATGGACCGCGCTGAAAAGGCCAGAATGAATAGAAAACATATTATTAAAAATCTTTTCATAAGTCCTTATGCAGAGATCTAATCCTCATTAAACTGAAGAACATGGACAGTGAACTTGATAATAATCTAACCTTGCTGTTCGGCGAATTATACCAGATGACAGGGACCGACTTTATCTTATAGCCCTTTCTCAAGGCGATATAAAGGATCTCGGCATCGAAACTAAAATCGTTGAGTTTTTGCCGCGAGAATATCTCTAAGGCAGCGTCGCGCTTAAATAATTTAAATCCGCACTGGGTGTCCCTGATGCCTTTCATCAGGATTGACTGAATTAAAAAATTAAAAGTCTTTCCCATATATTCACGTAGTAAATTCTGCCTCTTCGCAATCACAGAATCCGTGAGGGCTCTTGAGCCGATTGCGATATCGTAGCCTTCTACTATCACCGCTTTCTTTAACTTCTCGATCTCCTCGATAGGTGTAGACAGATCGGCGTCGCTAAAAAGAACCATGCCGCCCCTTGATGCCATAACTCCCATTTTTACCGCGTATCCTTTCCCCATATTTTTGAGATTCGAAATAATTCTTAGATTTGGAATCTCGTCTGCGAATTCCTCAAGTATCTTCCTTGTGCTGTCCAAACTTCCATCATCAACAACGATGACCTCGTATTCCTTGCACCCCACCGTGAGATATTCAGAAATCCGCCTGAGGCTTTTTCCCAGTCTCTTTTCTTCATTGTACGCAGGAATTACTACGCTCAGATCCATCTAGAGATCGCTTTCTCTCAAAACCTTGTAAATGGAGATATCATTATTGGAAAAAACTGTTTTCAGAATATCTTTCATCTGAAAATTTAGGCCCCTTCTTCTATCGACCCATACATATCGAACATCATATTTGGTCAATAGATCCCGTCCCTGCTCATTATCGTATGTATTAAAGAAAAGATTTATGTCTTTCTGCCTTGCCTCAATATCCGGTGCGTAATGGCCGATGTTCATATGCCACATGCATTCTATAACGGTCCTTCTCCCCGTCAGCGCGGAAATAAAAGAATCTCTGCCTTCTATATCATCCCATAATTTGCTATGGGTCCTCTGCGATATCCAGGGTCGCGAGGACGGGTTATTGAGTATTACGGCATCTATTTCGATTCCCTTTTTGATGTGGTCTATTGCCTCCAATTCCTTCTTAGAAACGACCTTGTACTTTGTATATCCGGGAAAATATGCCAAGAACGAGAAAACAGTGGAAATAATCCCGATGCTGATTATGAGCAAAAGAAATATTGATTTCGGACCTGGCGCAATTCTCTTAATCCAGTCTATTATCGCCTCAGCTGAAAAGATGGACATGCCGAGAAGAAATATTGAAAAAAAGTTAAAAGTCGCTGAAGGGTAGTTGGATTCGAGGCAAAATAGATGTGTAAAAATGAACGACAGCATCATGGCAATGATTAGAAATAGAATCACAGATGGAGCCCTTTTCCACCCTCTCGCATGTTCATAAATCTTATGGAAACCGAATATTTTGATACCTAGCGCGCCTACATGGAAGACGATAAATGAAGCCAGGACATTAAAAAAAGAGGGATGGGCTGCCTCTGCTATAAGTCCCAGTTCCCTGAATACTGAAAGCGGATAATGTCCGATGTCGAATTTAAAAAGTGCGATGGTTTGTCCGGATGATATCCTGAACATAGAAAGGGCCGAGAAACCTATGCTGACCAAACTTATTTTCATTAAGGAGGCATCCTTGGCAAGATAATATTCTTTTAGGCCGAGCACAAGCAGGGCTGGCAAGGCTACAGCCCAGATGAAGGCTTTATACTCGAAGAGCGAGCCAAATAACATACCTGTAAAAAGAATCCACGGCAATTTACCGCGGGCATTTAACGTGTCTCGGCATGTGATGGAAAAACATCCCAGACAAAAAATCAAAATGCCGTGCGCCAAGGGCGGATTGAACGTCATCCAATCCAATAAGGATCCCGTGAAATTAACAGTCTGAATATCTCGAGAGGGCATCAGCCGGTCAAGTATGGGAAAGACCCACGCCATATCGCTTGTTAAAAATATGAGAAATGCCGCTAGGAGCGCGATCTGCCTATTCTTCATGATGCATTTTATAGATAGATACATGGTCATCGCGGTCAGGGGAAGCAGAAACATGGGACAATATCTGAAAAATAAATCTACCGCATTAATATTAGTCGCCTTTTGAATCAGCGCACGCCAATAAAATGCGCCTACATAGTACCCCTTTAACACAATTCCGGAATAAAAAGGGAATTGATGCGGCGGATTCTTTGCCAGTTCCTGGACCATTGCCAATTGCGCTACTGAGTCGTAAGCGTTGGCTTGGTAAAATCGCGTGCCGTTCGCATATGTCAATCCGCTAAGGCCCACGACCAAGAAAACTATTATAAGAATTGCAAGGACGAGAATTGTTAAGAATACAGCCGGAGGCGTTATCCTTACGCTGCCCTTAAGCATCGTCCCTCTCGCAACGCTATGGATGAAAGAACGCGTTCTATATAAAATATATAGCGCGTTAAATATAATCACGGAGACTAAAAAAAGATTATGCATCTTTGCGGCTTCCAAGTAGTAATAAATCTGCGGAATTAGAAAAATCCCCATGGCCATTGAGAGGACTCCTTTCTCGATGAATTCAGCCTCTTTTTTTAGCAGATTGATTAAAATATGGCCCGGGGGATAGAAGATTAAAAATAAAACCGCCATGAATTTAAGAATATCCATGCTTATGCCCATCTTAAGCATCCCATTGCTTCAAGATCATTTAATAATTTTTAACCCGTCCAATGATTTTAATAGCAGCGCTAAACCATGTTTTATCGGCCGCATCTTTGTTACCCCATGCCTTCTGGCTTTATAATGAACGGGCAACTCCAGCATCTTCATCCTATATCTGGCCGCCGTAAAGAATAGATCCCAGTCTCCCCATAAAAATTCTTTTATCTTAAAATATCCCCAGTGTTTTTTAAGAAATACCTTTGTCCCGCAGAATGTATCACTTATCCTCTTCTGCGTTATCCAACTTATCAAGCGCGCGAAGAAATATACGCCTACCCGATTGAAAACAGGAATGGAATTTTTCTCCCTTGGGTATATGATCCTTGTCCCATTTATGAACTCCGCGCCCTTCTCCATCGCGTCATGAAACAGACTTAATTCTTCGGGAGGCGTAGTGTTGTCGCAATCAAGCATCATAAGGACATCCCCTCTCGATTCCTCCCACCCCTTATTGACAGCGTAGCCCTTCCCTTGATTTTCCTTATATGATATGAGGCGAATGTCTGGTCTATCTTTCACAAGTTCTTCGACGATTTCACGAGTTCTATCAGTAGAGCCATCGTCCACTACGACAATCTCTCTCCACGAACCAAAATTCGGTATCCTCGAGACGCATTCCTTGACGCTCCCCTCTTCATTATGGCAGGGGACCACTACAGAACAAGAGTAGGCCTGTCTTCCGCTTTCAAGGGGATGCAGTCTGAATACAAGGTATTGTCCGAAACAGATGCGCCTCAAAATCGGAGTTCGTGGAATAAGCGAATTTATAAGATCACCGAGCCCAAACATCTTGAAAGGAACGACGAACCTGTATCCCTTATCTAATACGTCGAAACCGAAGATATTTATCAGATTTTCAAGATCGGCCAAATGGAGCATGTTTCGCTCGAGTCTCGGCGTCTTTAATCCTAAACGCGATAATAATTTAAGGAGAGATATTATGAGGGGATTAATTTCCGCGACGAAGACCCTGGAATCTCGGTGCATCAAGGCTTTCAATTTGCCAAACATCTTATAAAGATCTTCTTCATAATTTAAACTTTCATAGAATATGATGTAATCGTAAACCTCTTTCGTCTCTAAATTTATTATGCCGCTCTTTAAATGGGTAATCTCTTTATGCTCAAACTCCTCTCCCACGCTTTCCCCTACAATCAGCACCTTCTTTCCGGTTATTATGCTGTAGGATAAAAATTCTGTCACATAATGGCAAAAAAATCTTTTCGTTTTCATATTCCCTGATCCCTTCACTTATAATTTTTATACTGGCGTTTCAATCTTAAACGAAAAATTGACAAATGGATAGAATGTGAAAGGCTTTTTAATATCGCGATAGTCAAAATCGAACTTCATTTTTTTAAAATATCCCTTCCATTCATCGGATCGCCTGATCTCGAATGCCGCATTCATTTTACTATTATGAATCTTGTTAACTATGAAATCTGCTATTCTTGCCGTCAATGTCGGCTCCATTTCAAAGATTAAAATTTTCTTTGCGACCCTTGCGGCCTCCCTCAATAAGTCTTCTTGCGCTTCACAATGGTGTAATACATCATTGAACATCGCCGCGTCAAAGCTTTTGTCTTTAAATGGTAACTTCCGCTTGCTTTTCATCAACTCAAACGGTATATCTCTTTTTCGATAGTCCATTATATCCGTGCCTGTTGGATCGCAGCCGAAATGCCTTTTCAGTTCATCTGTCACTACGGCGTTGCCGCATCCTATATCAAGGACCATGCTGGATCCCGATATCCAGCCGCTATATGCATTTATAATGATTTTACTTCGATATATCAATGAAAATTCCATATATGCTCACATGCAGTTTTTCAAACAATCATAAAACCTTCTAAAATTCGATTTGTAGGAATATTCCCGCTCGGCTTTCTTCCTGCCTGCCGCGCCCATCTTCTCCCCCATCTTTCTGTTCTCGATCAGAAGAGAGAACTTATCAAACCAACCGGTATCGTCTTTTAACAAGAACCCATCGGTCCCGTCATCGATTATCTTTTCGCTCACCACATTCGCATCGGATAGAACGGGCAGGCTTGCGCCCATATATTGGATCAATTTGTAGCCGGCCTTTCCAATTGACCAATTGTCAGACTGCATGGGCATTATGCCTGTATCCCCGGAAGAGATTTCATCTGCCTCTGTATCCTCGGCCCATTTAACAAGTTCTATATGACTATCTGTGAGAGGGTCACCCGTCGCAAATCTGTCGGCGCCGATTAGTCTTATCTTGACTTTATCTTTATAAGATCCAACGATCTTTATGAAGACGTCCTTTATTCGATCTAGATACTTAACTGCCGCAGGGGTGCCAATCCAGACGATTGTATATTTACAATTTGGCGTGTCCCTTTTTTTCATTTTATATTTATCTATATCTATTGAGGTGGGGATCGTTGTTACGTTATCGTTATATCTTCTTGCCTCCTTAGCTAAAAACTCGGTAGAGGCGATTACCAGCCTGCTGGATCTTACCGTATTGATAAATCTACCACGGTCCTTAGCGCTTGAGATATAAACTGCGTCATCAAAATCGAATACTATCCGTCTGTTGAATACCTTTATCATATTAAGCAATATTCTGGGCAATAGTATCTTCTGAAGAAATACGATATCGTATCTTCTACATAATAGCATGACCTTTAATGCGTTCTTTAAGTTGTAGGCCTTTTCGCAAATTCGCGAAATTATATCCACCCCCTCCATCCGTAAGTTATATTCCGTCTGCTTTTGTGATACGAGGTTTATCACTTTGAACGAGATCCCTTCTCTTTCTAAATACGGCAGGTAGCCGTAAACCCTCGTTCGCGAGCTTGGATAGACCCTTGTGCCTATCGTGAAGAATAGGATCTTCATGATTCTATCTTACGACCCCCAAGCGCATTAAAATCAAAGAGATGAACGCCTCTACGACTATGTCGAGATTCATCTTGGAGACACCGCTTGTCCTTTCACTGAAAAATATGGGGATCTCGCAAATCCTAAGATTTTCTCTTTTTAAATCATATAGGAGCTGAACCTGAAAGCCGTAACCTTTCAGGAAGTTCTTATCCAAATCCATTGATCCGAGCGCCTGTTTACGATAGCACCTGAATCCCCCGGTGCAATCGTGCACCTTTAGGCCGGTTATAAACCTTGCATATATATTGGCGCACCTTGACATGTATTTTCTGAAGATACTCCAATCGTCAGAAACCCCGCCCCCTTTTACATATCTGGAACCCACCACAACATCATATTCCTTTATCGATTCCAATAACCTCGGGATATCCATGGGATTGTGTGAAAGATCCGCATCCATCTGTATGAGGTAGTCATATCTATTTTCCTTTAATATATGGCGAAATGCATGTACGTAGGCAGGGCCCAGACCTTCTTTTTGAGTCCTGTGCAATATGCTTAAGTTGGGATTTGCCGCTCTCATCGATTCTATCACGTCTCCCGTATTGTCGGGTGAATTATCGTCAACGATCAATATGTCGATGGGCATACACAAAAGATTTATTCCTCTAATCAATCGTGGGATATTTTCACTCTCGTTGTAAGTAGGGATTATAACTACTGTATTATTAACCATATCCCCTCTTTTCATATTTTACTTTAATACGCCATATCCACCACGCCGCGATGAAAAAAGACATTAATAGCATCCTGGACAGTATCTTATAAATCGCACCGATATCGAAATGCCTCCCGATGACCTCCTGTATCGTTGGAAGACTGGCAAAATAATCCGGGTTGATAGGCGCAAACATTCCTAATTGCAGGTCCCTGTCCGGCAGTCTCACGAATGCGAGCATCAATATAATAAATAAGATGAATATCCCGAATGATTTGTGACGAGGTATGATAAGAACCAATAGTGGAGTGACGAAAGTGAAATACCTAAAACTTATGGGGCTTACGGCATATGTCAAAAAACCAAGCGTAAGAAAATAAAATATAAGTTTCTTTTCACAATAAGGATTTTTAGAATCCTTTAGCGCCGCGATAGATAAAAGGGCATATAGAACAACGAAAATGGCCGCGAATATCCACCTCGTCACGCCCTCATAATATCTACCGAGAGTAAAAGATCCAAAAACAACAGTCCCGGATGATAAATAAAATGGTATATATAATACAAATGAAGTCATCGCGGCGGTAAGGAGAAGCGAGAATCTGGTTTTCCAAGTATTGCCCAATAGGAAAGCGGCGGGCAATACCAGGATGTATGGAAATAGTTTAGTCGCGCCGCCAAGGCTTAAAGATACGATGCACATGTAGGGCCTTTTTTTAAGGGCGGCGAATAGGCCTGCCGTGATAAAGAAGGCCGTTATCAGGTCGAATTGGCCAACGGCATATGCGCTATGCAATACCACTATATTAAAGATCCAGAGTTTATAAGATTTCCATGCCTCATCTTTCGAAAACGCCAATTTCAATAATAATGCGGCTGTCAAAAAATCGAATATTAAATACGGGGTTTTCATCAAAAATAAATTTTTAATTAGTTCGTGATGAGAAAGAGCGCGAACATAATCGACCGTACCAAAATTCTTAAACATCATTGCGCTTGAAAGTTCCAAAATTTTGATTAAAGATAACGGATTGAAAAATTTAATCATTAAAAGATTGAGAAATGACATGATAATAAACAAGGCGGGCGCATAATAGGTGTAAGGAAAATGCGAAAAGTTTGTATGGATATATCCATATGGATCCCAGATGCCATTCCTAACAAACATCATTGGAAAATAATTTATAAAAAACAAGTCCATGCCGTGCATGGTAAACGGCATTAAAAACAATCTCATCATAAGGCCAATGATGCCCCATTTTATAATTTGCCAGCGGTTCATTATTTTTTCAGATACGCCTCTTTTAGCATTCTTAATATACCCGTCTTTTTATTGCCGTAGAAGATTAACGGCAAACACGCGAGTAGAAACACCCCTTCCCTATAACACAGCATGCTGAGGTCCTTTATGATATTGCCGGAGATGGTAGACGTAAACGACCCCAGTAATAATAGTAATGACACCACCCAAATGAACGGCAGATAAAGCTCCATAAGAAAGAGTAAATGATGCGATATTTCTCGCGTGTAATTTTTAAACGCATATGATGATAAGGCGGTAGCGTAACAAAAATAGGCTAGCGAGGCGCCAATTGCCGCGCCCGAAAGGCCAAGATTAAATTTGCGCACAAAGATGTATATGAAGGCGGCGCCCAATAGAACGCACGACGCGCAAATCAATACCATCTTAGACTGTTTATTAAGCGCCACCAATAAATATCCCGGCATGTTCACTAACGCTATGAATGAGGATCCCATCAATAATAGATATGCCGGCATGAGTCCCGGCAGATAGGCCGGCAGCAAATAATGCACCAGAAGAGGCAGTACTATGATAACGCACCCGACAAGAACAGGAAAAAGATAGCCAAATATCAACATCGGCTTTATGAATAGCTCCTTCACTTCGGTGATATCCTGACTCTCGCCGTATGCCTGATAGAAGCGCGGAAATATAACCGCGTAAACAAGGTTGGGTAATTGCACCACATACACGTTTACCATTAGACCAATAGTATAAAGCCCTAGTTTCTCCACGTCCAAAAGCCGAAGGATCATTATGCGATCTATGTTCATTAAGGTCATGAACGTGAATCCCGTGATGAAAATTGGAAATCCTATTTTTAAGAGATACAGGATGTCTTTAAGCGCAAAGTTGAAGACAATCTTAAAGTTCTCTCTGGTTGCCTTTAAAAAATATATTAAACCGACAACGGGCGTCAGAATGGAGGCCCATAAAAGTCCGTGGAGTCCAAATTTGACGGTTAAGACACTCTTCAACAATAGATCGAAGACGGCGACCATGACCGTGTTAGTGCTTATGACTGAAAAATTATGACGCGACCTATTCAAAACAATATAAAGAGAATTGCACAATCTTATCAGCACAAGAAAAGAAATGAACCGCATGCCGTATGCCAGCAGATTATTGCTCCCGAACGGTAAAAAAATGCTGGCCGCGAAGATCGCCGTGCTCACACTTAATGCAAGCAGCAGGCAGAAGGTAAAACCTACATCCCTCGCCGCCTCGGCCTTCTTGGCGTCGCCTTGCCCATAAAGAAAGGGGAGTTCCTTGTCGAGAGAATTTATGATCCCCAAATGAGAATGCTGAGCATAATCAAAGACAAGCATCATTTCATTGAAAATCCCCATTAGGGTCGGCTGCAATACCCTGCGCACAACAATGGCCGTGATGAAATTCAGGATATTGGAAAAAAACGTGCTCGTTGAATATAGCATTACATCCTTGAAAAATTTCCTTGATTTAGTCATGAGCGGCTAATCGTTCTATTTTTATCCATTTCTTAAGTTTTAGCATAATCTTTGAAATAAGCATCCTAATGGTCGGGCCGATTCCTAACCTCTTAAGACTTTGCGAAACGATTAGAAATCGTCTATGCCAGTCTTCTAAAAAATGTTCTAATTTTATCTTGAGGTCGAAGTTCGCGTATGCGCTCTTTTCTGACGATTCTTTCAACTTCACCAACTCTTCATCAGAAAAATCAGTCAGGTTCACAAGAAAAGTGGTTCTCATCTCCCCCAGACTCTGCATGTAATTATCCTCATCATCCGGGAGTCTATGCATCTCTTTGGCTATACTGTATAGTTCAGTGCCAGGATAAGGCGTAGCGTAGAAAAAACGATGTACCGGAAGATGCGTCCTTTTGATAAAATCCAACGTCTCTTTTATCGTTTCGTTATTTTCACCTGGCATCCCGAATATGAATGAACCGATTACTTTTATTTTTGCTTTCCTCGTCATTTCTACGGCATCCAAGGCCTGGGTGACGGTAACGCGTTTCCTGATCTTATCCAAGATAGATTGGCTACCGCTCTCGAAGCCATAAGACAGCTCTTGGCATCCTGCCTTGTGCATATTAGTCAATAACTTCTCATTAACTAGATTCACCCGTGCTGACGCTGACCATTTTATCTTCAGATTATTTGATGTCATCGCGTCGCATAACTTAAGGACGCGTCTTTCATTAAACAAGAACAAGTCATCTGAAAAATCTATGAATTGAATTCCGTAAAGTCGCTTTAATTCCTTGATCTCATCTACTATGCTTCGCGCAGATCTCGCATAAGTGGTTCTACCAAAAGGATGTGAGCAGAATGTGCAGTCGTATGGACAGCCTCTTACAGTAGAAATATTAATAGAACGCAGACCAAAGCTCACGTGAGACTGTGTAGAATTATTTATGTATACTTCCATGGGAAATAGGTTCCACGCCGGGAAAGGAAGAGAATCCAAGTCGGTTATCCTTTTCCTGGGAGATGTCCTTATTACCTTCCCATCGCGCTTAAAAAATATGCCCGCAACCCCTTCTATGTCTCTAGTCTCTTCAATGGCTGATACGAGCTCTGTAACTGTCAGTTCCCCTTCATCTATCACCGCAATATCGACATCCGTATTCGCAAGAAGCAGCTCAGGATGAGCGGTCGACACCATATTGCCTGCCGCTATCGGTATCCCGGGCTTGAGATTCTTTATTACACGCGCCAGCCATTTCACATATCTGTAGGTGGATGTCAAACCACCAATCCCCACTATGTCAAATTCATAGGATTTCAACATCTCCTCAACTTTATCGTCACAATATCCGGACCCGTTTATGTCGAGCATGCTAACATCATGCCCATTCTGCCTGAGGACGCTCGCGATATAACCGAGCCCCAATGGCAGAGAAAACGGCAGTCTACATAAAGGATTTATTAATAAGACTTTCATGATTTTCTTAATTTACACCGTTACATAATTCATCTATCAAGTTCCAGACCCTCTCAGTCGCCCTTCCGTCAACCTTATAGGCGTAATCATATATGAATTGCTTCCGCCTGCGTCCGAGCGCCGCGGCAACTTCTTTATCCTCAAAAACGCTCTTCATTGCCTGGCTGAGTTCTTCTGTATTGGTGGCTTTGAGAGCCACACCGTTTGCCGCAAACGGAACGAGGTCCTCTCTTCTATGCATATTCAGCGTGATGAGAGGCTTGTCTAATATCAAAGCATCCAACGCGCTTGAAGAGAATAAGGATACTATGACAAGTGCACTGGCGTCGATGAGAGATAATATGTCCGCGTCTTTAACGGCGTATGCGTTCCGATATCCTTTCAATCTATTTACAATGAAAGTGTTGACATCGATAGAATCATATGGATGTATCTTAACCAGTAACTGTTTCCCCGGAAAATTATTCATTGCCTTTAATACCGAATCAAGACTCATGTATTCCATATCCCCGCGATAAAATACGCTGAAGAGATACCTCAAATCCTTAAAATAACTGGGTATGAAAAGGACTATCTTTTTATCCGGATCAAGTCGTATTTTCATTACATCGTTTACAGCTCTTTCCCTAAGATTAAGCCGCATGCGGTAGAGCGTGTCGTGGGCTGGTTTGCCGGTTACCACGCATTTCGAAACATCATTACCGCAACCACCGTACCAATCAATTCCCGACCTACCCCATAAAGCGATCTTATCCGACGAGAGCTTCGTATATCCGTATCTTTCGGCAAGAATTCCGTGCTGGATAACCAAAGTAGTGACCCCTGCTCGT
>Ga0155748_156_pt3 | contig 15145 bp, 16 predicted proteins | sample RifCSPlowO2_01_FD_107402 | JGI IMG/M metagenome (GOLD analysis project Ga0155748, IMG submission 107402) | Omnitrophica bacterium RIFCSPLOWO2_01_FULL_45_10
CCGGGCATGACGTTTTGCTCATGAACTATCCTAGGAACCCTTAAAATATATGACGCAAATATAACGGGCCACGAGACGTAGCCTCCAAATCCTACGACACAAGAAGGCCGGTATGAAATCATTATTATAAAAGCCTTTATCACGTCAAAGACCGATTTGGCAAAAAAAAGCGCCATGCGGGGCGTGAATTTATAAGGCAATTTATTGGCCGATAATAAAAAGAAATCGAAATTTTCCTTTTTGAGTATTTTCTTATCAAGATACCTGTTGCTCCCGACAAATTTTATATCAACATTTCTCTCTCTATCTTTCAATCTTTTCGCAAGCGCTACAGCCGGAAATATGTGCCCCCCCGAACCGCCAGCGGCAATCAGAATTTTGAGGCGGCTTCGTGAGTTCATCGATACGTCTCACAAATCTTTCCCGCGTTCAGCAGTAACCCGATGCCCATTAAGCGAAAGACGAGACCTGAGCCGCCATAACTTATGAATGGAAGGGGCAGACCCTTCGTCGGAAGCGCGCCGCATGTCACGCCTATGTTGACGATTGCTTCAAGCGTAATTAACGAAACTATGCCCAAACTCAAAGAACGTTCGAAAGGACCGTATGAATTGAACACGATCTTCATTCCCTGCCATACGAAGATAATAAATAGAATAACAACGGACGCCGTCCCCAGCAATCCCAGTTCTTCTCCGATTATGGAAAATATGAAATCTGTATGGGAGGCCGGAAGAAAAAAGAGTTTTTGTCTCGATTGCCCCAGGCCCACCCCGAACAGTCCGCCGGACCCGAGCGCTATGAACGACTGGATTATCTGAAACCCTGCCCCCTTTCTGTCTGCCCAAGGATTCAGGAACGCCGTTATGCGTTTTCTTCGATATGGAACGCTGAATAAAAGGAGGTAAACCGCCGGGAGCGCGGCAAGAAAAGACGTGAATATGTGCGATTTTTTCACGCCGGCGGCAAAGAGCATCATCATGACTATTATAGATATAGTGATCGCTGTTCCCATATCCGGCTCCAAAAGGATCAGCCCAACAAAAGTTCCCAATACGAAGACCGCCGGGACATATCCAAAGAGAAAACTTTTCATGAGCCTGCCTTTTCTCGAAATCATGTCAGCCGTATACAGGATGACCGCGAATTTCGCGAATTCTGACGGCTGGAAGCTCAAAAAGGCGAATTTGAACCAGCGCCTCGCGCCTGCGGTCTCTTTACCTACATGCGGAACCAAAACCAAAATGAGAAGAAAGAGCGATATAAGAAGAATGGGCCTCGAAAGCCGTTTCAATAAATTTATGTCGACTGTCATGGCCGCGAACATCACAACGATGCCTATGGCAAGATAGGCAAGATGCCTCTTTAAAAAATAGAGGCTGTCGCCCATCTTCTCATACGCGTAGATGCTGGACGCGGAATATATCATGACGACGCCTATCGATAAAAGTATCGCGACTGTCAGGAATATCGAACTTCTTATGCTTCTCATATAGGGACCCGTCTCGTTTTGAGTTTCTTGACGGCCTCTTTAAATACCTCGCCTCTATGCTTATAATCCCTGAACATATCGAAGCTCGAGCACATCGGAGAAAGAAGGACTATCTCGCCGCCTTTAGCGAAACGGCCGGCAAGTTCCACCGCTTGCGGCATCGTATCGGCAAAGATACTCTCGACTGTTCCGTCGAGTGAACTTCGAATTCTTTCCTTTGCCTCACCAATTAAAATTACCTGCCTGACCCTCTCTCTCAATATGCCTCTAATAACCGTATAATCGCTCAACTTATCCCTGCCGCCCGCTATCAATATAACCGGCCTATCGCATGACTCCAACGCCCTGCAAGTGGAATCGACCGTGGTCCCCTTCGAGTCGTCCACATATTCAACGCCGTCTATCGTATCAACGGTCTCAAACCGATGCTCGAGACCGATAAAGTTTTTAACCGTCCTGCCTATTGAATCTTCCCTCACGCCGGCCCTCAACCCCGCGATAGCCGATGCCAGCACATTTTCGAGATTATGCGCGCCTTTTAATCTTATATCGCTTATCCGCGCGATCCGCCTAATCTTTCCCTCGGAAACGCACGTGACCCAGCCGTCTTTGACATACGCATCGCTCGATCCTTCCTTCTTCGAGTAGAATATCACATTCGACCTTGTCTTCTTCTTTAAATCTCTTAAGTAAGGGGCATCATAATTCAAAATTAAAATATCATCAGCGGTCTGATTGCGGAATATCTTCGACTTCACGCTAAAATAGTCATTAAAATTATTATACCTGTCCATGTGGTCATCTGTGATATTCAAAATCAACGCGATTTCAGGCCTAAACTTCTCTATCCTTTCCAATTGAAAAGAGCTTACTTCGATGACAACCCATGTATCGTCTTTTATGCGCGCGATCTCTTGGCATAATGAATTCCCGATGTTGCCGCACACAACCGTATCCTTTCCGCCGGATTTCAAAATCTCGCCGATGAGCGTTGTGACGGTGCTTTTTCCATTCGTGCCGGTAACAGCGATAATCCTGCCTTTAGAAAATCTGAATCCGAGTTCGAGTTCGCTGATTATGGTTATATGATGCTCTTTGGCCCATTGAAGCGCCACCGAAGATTCTTTGACGCCCGGGCTCACAACTATGAGGCGGCTTCCCTTTATGAAATTCTCAGTATGACCGCCTATCTCCACCTTGATATTTCTCTTCTCCAGCGCGGCCTGAGCCTCTCTCGTCGCCGGCGTATCCTGTGAATCAGTCGCTCTTACCACAGCGCCCGCATCGCTCAAAAGATTCGCCGCATTCACCCCGCTATTCCCCAATCCGATAACGGTAACTATTTTATTTTTCAAATTCATATTGTTGAAGTGAAATTTTATTGCAACTTCAGCGTAGAAAGGCTAAAGAGCGCGAGCACGATCGCGATTATCCAAAATCTGATCGTAACCTTGGACTCAGGCCAGCCCAGCAGTTGAAAATGATGATGCAAAGGCGCCATTCGAAATAGCCGCTTCTTGGTCAGTTTGTACCATATGACTTGTAATAACACCGAGAACGCCTCTATGACAAATACGCCGCCCACAATAAAGATCAGCAGTTCCTTCTTGATAAATATGGCCACAATCCCTATCACGCCTCCAAGGGCCAGCGAACCTGTGTCTCCCATAAAGACTTCCGCGGGATGAGAATTAAACCATAGGAATCCGAGCCCCGCTCCGACTATTGACGCGCACAGAATAGACAATTCGCCCGCGCCAGGCAGGTAGAATACATTGAGGTAATCGCTGAATTTAAAATTGCCTGAAATGTAGCTTAAAATCGAATAGGTGAGCGCGGCTATTATAGCGCATCCTATGGCGAGGCCGTCGAGCCCGTCAGTGAGATTGACCGCGTTCGACGAACTTGCCAATACCAGTATAACGAAAAGAATGTAAAGGCCGCCTAAATATAATTCAAAATTTTTAAAAAATGGTAAAGAGAGGGCCTGTGGAATCTCGGTGAAATTTATTATGTATAAAGCGATCAATGACCCCAGGACGGCCTGACTAAGAAGTTTTTTCATGGGCCTCAGGCCTAAATTTCTTCTATTTTTGACCTTAATGTAATCGTCTGTGAATCCCACAAGGCCCAGCCATAAAAAAGAGGCGAGCGATAAAAGTATGTAGACGTTCGCGATGTCTGCCCATAGAAGGGTCGATGAGGTTACGGCAAGGATTATCAATATACCGCCCATAGTAGGCGTCCCCTGCTTATGCTTATGCAGGTCGTATAAACTCTCAACATATTCTCGCCTTATATTCTGGCCGAAGTTTAATTTCTTCAGCCATCTGATGACCATGGGCCCTACTATTAGCGAGAACAAAAAGGCGGTCAGGCTCGCCATCATTGCGCGAAATGTAATATATTTGACCACATTAAATCCGAACCAGATATTTCTTAAAGGATAGAATAGATAATATAGCATTTTTTATTTCACACTTATAACTTATAACTTCTCAATCACCTTCTCCATCTCCATTGCCCGCGAACCCTTGAACAGTACCGCGTCGCCTTTCTTTGCTCTCCTTTTCAATATGCGAGCGACTTCATGGTGGTTGGAGCAGTGCCATAAATTACCGCTATTCATTCCACAAGCCCGTGCCTTAAGATAGGTATATCTCGACAGTCGTCCCATCGTTACCAGGCCCTGTATATCCGATTTCGCTATACGCTCGCCCAGATCCCTGTGGAAAAGCCCTGAGCGCTTCCCGAGTTCCAGCATATCGCCCATCACGACCCACTTCGACTCGGCAGGATAATCATCTAAAATGTCCAGCGCGGATCTCATGGATGAGGGATTGGAATTATATGAATCGTTGATAATTTCAAGCCCTTTTACTTTCACAGGATTAAGCCTCATATGCGGAGGAGAAAAATAATAAAACGCCCTTTTGAGATTCGCGCAACTTACGTCAAATTGTGACGCAACCGCGACTGCCGCCAATGCGTTGTACACACTATGAAGGCCTAATAGTTTCATTTCAAACTTACCCACGCGGATAGGCCGTGAAATACCTCTTCTATGGAAAAGAGTGAATTTTACTTTTTCTTTCCCGAGACTTACGGATTTCGCGAAAAAGTCATTAGTTTCCTTCATGCCGAATCTGATTATTTTGAACGGGCCTGATTTTATCTTTAAAAGAAACGGATCATCGCCGTTTATTATCGCGAGACCGCTTCTCCCAAGCGATTCCAGGGCTTCCTTCTTCGCCTCAAAGACCCCTTCGAGATTATGAAAAAATTTCAAGTGAGCCAGCCCTATATTTGTTATGACAACCGTATCGGGCCGAGCGATTTCGGCTAATCTTCTTATTTCGCCTCCATGATTTGCGCCGAGTTCCAATACGCAAATATCATGAGATTTTTTTATTTTCAATAATGTCTGCGGCACACCGATATGGTTATTTTTTGTTCCTTCGGTCTTCAGCACGCTATACTTTTGCGATAGGACATGAGAAATCATGTCCTTTACCGTAGTTTTTCCGTTTGAGCCGGTAACGCAAATTACGGGAATGTCGAATCTGTTCCTGTGATTAGCGGCGATGGCCTGCAACGCCCTCGTTGTGTCTTTTGTTTCTATCAGGATTTTCTTCCGACTCTTGCCTGTCCGCCGAAGCCCGCGAGGCGAAGGCGGAACCCTTGGCACTCCCGTCCCGAGCGAAGCCGAGGGATGGCCCTTGACCCTTCCTACCAGCGCCCCAACCGCGCCTTTCTCAAACGCATCACCGACAAAATCATTTCCATCATAATTCGGGCCCTTGAGCGCGATAAAGAATCCGCCCTTTTTTATCATCCGCGAATCCGTAGAGATATCTGAAGGCTCTATCTCGACGTCAGGCTCACCTGACAGTAACTTCCCTTTTGTTATCCTTGTTATACACTCTGCCAGCATATATCCTTTTCAATATCGCTTTTGCGACCTCACGGTCGTCGAAAGGCATAATTTTATCCTTGATTATCTGATGCTTCTCATGGCCCTTGCCGGCGATTAGAACTATATCGCCCGGCAACGCGATCGCTAAGGCCTTTTCGATGGCCCCGAGCCTATCTTCGATTATTTCGTAGTTGGAATAAGCGCCCCTCACGCCCTTCTCTATATCCTCTATGATGCGGAGCGGCTCCTCAAATCTCGGGTTGTCCGAAGTAATTATGACATGATTAGAAAATTCGGCGGCCGCGATCCCCATCTTCGGTCTTTTCTTCTTGTCCCTATTTCCCCCGCATCCGAATACGGTTATAATATTTTTTGCCGCCGATTTTCTTAGAATGCTCAGGACGTTGCGAAGCGCGGCCTCCGTGTGGGCGTAATCCACTAAGAGTTTGAACGGCTGTCCAACGCCGACCTCCTCAAGTCTGCCGGGGATCGAGACAAGCGCCTCCACGCCTCTCTTTACAGCGGCCGCTTTCACGTTCAAGGCATAGGATGCCGCTATGCACGCCAATATATTCGAGACATTATGCTCGCCCATTAGTCGTGTATTTATGTTAATGGAACCGGCGGGGGTCATCGCTCTAAAAGTCGAACCTTCCAAAGACAGATTAAGATCTTCCGCCCTCACATCAGCATCACTATGCAATCCGTAAGTCACTGCCTGAGCGTCTTTGACCGCTCGAGACAGCGACGCGATTAAAACGTCATCGGCATTCAATATACAAGCGCCGCCACCTTTCATTTTAGTAACAAGCTTCTTCTTCGCCCCAAAGTATCTTTTGATAGATTTGTGATAATCTAAATGTTCGCTCGTCACATTTGTGAATATGCTTACGTCAAACTTCAGGCCATCCACTCTGTGCTGATCCAGCGCGTGGCTTGAGACCTCCATCACGCAATATTCTATCCCTGCGCCCGCCATTTCGGATAAGAGCGCCGACAATTCGAGCGGGCCGGGCGTGGTATTTTTCGCATCGAGCACCTTATCTTTCAATCTATAATTTATGGTGCCGATTATTCCGGAAGGAGAGCCGCACTCCTTCAATATGCTCTCCATTAGGTATGTTATTGTGGTTTTCCCGTTCGTCCCTGTCACTCCAACAAGCTTCATTTTACCCGAAGGATGGCAATAGAAATTATCCGCTATTATGGGCAGGGCAAGGCGCGTATCTCTGACCGATATCCCGCAAATCCCTGAAGTCGCTGGAATTGCCCTTTCTGAGACTATCGCTCGAGCGCCCCTGGAAATAGCTTCGGCGATAAATTTATGACCGTTGAGCGAATAACCATTAAAGGCGATGAAGAGATCCCCTGTCTTCACGGTTCTTGAATCGCAGGTGACGCGTTCCACGTTGATGTCGCGTATTTCTCCTTTCATCTTAAACTTTATGCCTTTTAAAATATCTTTGAGCTTCATCGTACAGGCGCTTTCGCGTTAAGATATTTCAGCGATTCGTCAACAACATTTTTGAATACGGGCGCCGCCACATCCCCTCCGTAATATACGGGCCGCGGCTCATCGACACAAACAACTACGCTTAGGCACGGATTCTTAACGGGCGCGAATCCTATGAACGACGCTATAAAGCGTTCGTGAGAATAGGCGCCGTTCTCCACCTTCTGCGCCGTGCCGGTCTTGCCTCCGACATCATAATCCTCAATGCGCGCCTTTTTGCCGGTCCCGGTCTCAACCGCTCCCATCAATATGTCTCTCATCGTTTGAGCGGTCCTTGAGGATATGACTCTTCTTACGGCCTTTGGCGGATTCTCTTTTACGACCATGCCGTTTTCATCGACTATCTCCTTAACGACGCGCGGCTTCATCAAGAGGCCGTCGTTTGAGATGACGGAAATGGCGCACGCGAGCTGCATGGCCGTAGTAGTAACCTCCTGGCCCATCGGTATGGCCAACATGCTTACGCGCGACCATTTCGCGAGCGCCCTATTCATTCCGGTAACCTCGCCGGGAAGATCTATACCGGTCTTTTCATAAAATCCGAAGCCCCTCATGTATTTATACATTCGTTCGGGCCCGAACAGGCTGGCCACCTTGACAGTTCCTATGTTGGACGATTTCTCTATGACCTCTTTAAAAGTCATAACCCCATGGGGCCTGTGATCATGCAAAATCCTGCGGCCCACCCTATATTCACCGTTCTCGCAGTAGAACTTGTCATTAAGGCCTACGACCTTTTCCTCCAGGGCCGCGCTCGCGGTCACTATTTTAAAGACGCTCCCCGGCTCAAAGAAATCGTTTATGGCCCTGTTCCTCACCGATTCTACCGGCCTTCGGCCTCTATTGTTTAGGTCGTAATTCGGAAAGTTCGCGAGAGCCAGAATGTCACCTGACCGGGGGTCCATAACTATGATCGACGCCGCCTTGGCATTGTACTTCTCGTACATCTTTAAGAGCTCTCTTTCCGCGACATGCTGAATGACCTCGTCTATGGTGAGGACAAGATTAAGTCCGTTTTTGGGAGGGAAAAAAGAATTTTCATACGATTCTACGAGCCGCCTTCGGGCATCCTGCGCGGATATGAGCCAACCGCTCTCGCCTTTAATATACCTATCATAGAATGATTCCAGGCCCTCAAGACCTTTATTATCCGTGTCAACCGTTCCAAGAACGTGACATGCGAGTTGGCCATTCGGATAGAATCTTTTCGACTCTTCGATAACTTCCACGCCTTCGATCTTTAGTCTTTTTATCTCGGCGGCTTCCTTGAGGGAGACCTTTCGTTTAAGCCAGACAAAGGATTTTTTCCGCGAAAGCCTGTTCCTGACAAAATACTCTTTAAGTCCGAGCGTCGAAGCTAATGTTTTAGAGACCCCTCCTTTGTCTATTATCTGACGTGGGTTGGCAAATATGGATTCGCTTGGCAGGTTTACGGCGAGGACGCGCATGTGTCTATCGAAAATGGTCCCCCTCTTAGGGAAGAGTTCGATAGAGACAGTGTGTTGCTCTTGGGCCAGATTTGAAAAGAAATTATGTCTTACGACCTCTAGATACGATAGACGCAAGAGAAGCAGTATCAGGGAAATAAAAAAGAAGAGACAGACAGATAATTGGCGCGCTCGGAATATGCCGCTGTGCACGAATTGAGTATAAAGTTTATTTTTCTTTAAAGCCTTCGGCCTCTGCCCTAGGGCTCAGGAATTCAAATATTGAAAATATGCCGGCTTTCTTTTCGAAAAGAGCCTTCTTCAGATGATCTTCTCTGTGAGCTGTTGACTTCGCAACTCTGACGACTTGTCTTCTGCCGGGAAAAACAATATCTATCTTATGAGCCAGCAAAAAGCTTTCTAATCTCGACGGATTTTCTAAACTGTCAATATTATATCCCAGCCGTTCTTTGCGGTCAAGCATATCTTTCAACTTCTTTTCCTTAATCTCTATCGCATAACTCAATTTGACAAGCTCAACCTGCCCATGAACATATATGAGGGCCGCCATCGTAACTATCGAAAGTACCGTTAAGAATTTTAAAAGTCTCATGATATGGTTATAATCTTTCAGCGACTCTTAGTTTTGCGCTCCTTGAGCGCGGATTCGACAAAACTTCCTCACGCATAGGCCGAAGAGGTTTCTTTGTCACGATCTTCAAGATGCCCAAACGAAAATATCCCTTGAATATATTTTTTACTATCCTGTCTTCCAGGGAATGGAACGATATAACACAAATCCTCGCTCCGGAGGCCAGCCACGCGACCGCCTTCTTAAGGCCCTCCTCTAGCGCTGTCAATTCATCATTTACAATTATGCGTATGGCTTGGAATGTTCTCGTAGCGGGATCTATTTTCTGCCTCGAGTATCTATACCCTACGGCCCTGCGTATGACCTCGGCGAGTTCTTTTGTCGTCGTAATGGGGCCTTTCGAGCGCTCAAGCGCTATCGCCTTCGCGATTCTTGAATGATATCGTTCCTCGCCGTATCTGGCTATTAAATCCGAGAGGTCCCGTTCCTTGAATCTATTCACAATTGTATATGCCGTCAAATTGATCCTGGCATCCATTCTCATATCCAGCGGCCCCGATTCTTTTATGCTGAAACCTCTTGCGCTGTTCTCCAATTGGTATGACGACAGACCCAAATCGAAAAGAGCGGCGTTTAAATTTTTAATGCTGCCTTCTTTCAAGAGAACCCTGTCCATGTCTCTGAAATTCTCATTTACGAGTTTAAAATGGCCTTCAAAATCCTTCAGGGTTTCTTTCGCCCTTTCCAAAATATTCTCATCCGCATCGAGGCCGATGAGTTTGCCGTCCGGCAGTATTTTTTTTAGAATCTCCTTAGCATGGCCGCCGCCGTCGATTGTCGCGTCGAGCGCCGTATCGCCTCGCTTCAAGTTTAAAGAACTGATGGCTTCTTTAACCATCACCGGTTGATGCACAGTTTTAATCTTACCTAAATTTTGATGAATTATTTGGCCTGTCGGAAATCAACTTCCAAAGCACAAAATTATCCATGCCAACGTCCAATGGATTGCAATTCAACGCCCTGATTTTTTTGATTCTTTCGATAAACATATCCATGCATGGCGTATCAATCTTTTCTTTCTTTAATAGGCCTCTTCGTTTAAACATAAAGTCAACCCTCCGTCATCAACTTCTCAGAGATCTCCTCGAAGGAGTCCTTCGCGCCTTTATAATATTCATGCCACGATTCCTTCGCCCAGATCTCTACACGATTGGAGATGCCCACAATAACCACTGCACTTTTAATCTGGGCAAAATCCTTCAAATATTTAGGTATGAGGATCCTGCCCTGTTTATCGCATTCTATCCGACTTGCCCCGGAAAAATAGAGGCGGTTAAATTTTCTCGCTTCAGATTTCGTGAAGGATATGGACTTGAATTTCGATTCCTGAGTCTTCCACTCATCCTCCGTAAACATGAAAAGGCACTTGTCCAAACCGCGGGTTATATATAAGTTCTGTATGTCATACTCTTTTAAGTATTCTCTAAATTTAGAAGGGATGATGAGACGTCCCTTCTTATCTATGGTATGTTCATATTCGCCATAGAACACGCTTTCTTCCCTCCATTTTCAACCACTTTCAACCACTTTGTGCCATGAAGTATACACTATTATATTATTTGTGTCAAGGAGAATGGGATAAACTTTTTTATACCTATCTCCAAGTAAAAATTTACAACGTACGTACTCAGAAAATCTTTGAGTAGATAGATAAGTGATAAATGGCCACGAGGCCATGGGGGTTGAGCCGTAAAATTTTGCTAAGGATTAACTACAACTTAAGTAGATCCATACCGTAGTTAATATTAAGAAATGCCATATCCGCATTGACTACATGAAACGCTTGCGCATCTTGATAGCAAAATTAGGCGAGGCCCCCTGGCCTTGTGGCCATTCAATAGTTACAAAAAGAAATAGGGGGTAGTAAATTTTTACTACCCCCTCTTCAACAGACCTGTAAGCCGAGTTCTGTCTTACCCCCTGCAGACCTGCTCTCGCAAATCTATGCGCAGGGGACGAGATGATCATCTATCTAGCCCTTGGATTGCTCCAAGGGTCAAGCGACCTTACCCGACCAGACATCCATAAACGGATAGGAACGAGCAATTCCTGATTCTGGCCCTATTTGGTCTTGCTACGCGTAGAGATTGCCTCGTTTCACCCCTGTACCATTCAAAATGCCTTCGGCTTTTTTCAGGTTCAGGACTCGTCTCTGTGGCTCTGTATCCTCGCCTTTCGACGGACGGCTGTTAGCCGCTACGCTGCTCTTAGTAGCTCGGACTTTCCTCCCCCCGCAGTTTTGCTTTCGCAAAACTTGCGCGGAGGCGATCATCCGATCTGCTGAAATTTGTTAAACCAAACTTCGTAAATTTATTGCTTTATTCGCTAACTTGTCCGCTTCTTTATTTTCGGAGCGATCAACATGTTTAACTTCAAACCCTTTGAAACTTTTTAAAATATGGAAAGCCCTATCGAAAAGTATCTTTATCTCAGGATCTTTAACTCTGTATTCTCCGTTCAACTGCCTAACTACGAGCTCAGAATCCAAATGTACATTCACCCTATCGGCCTTCATGATAAGCGCTTCTTCTAACCCGTAAAGAAGAGCATTATATTCCGCGATATTATTTGTCGTTTCGCCTATAAACTTGTAAAGTTCTTTTATCCTTTTTTTGTCATTATATACAACAACACCGATACCCGCGGGTCCCGGATTTCCCCTTGACGCTCCGTCGACATATAATGATATCATCTTATTCTTCAATATACAATATCCTCGCGCAGTTGTCACAGAAGATTAAATCGGTTTTCATCTTTATCTCATTTATGACCTGCGGCGGCATTATCCTAAAACAGCCCTGGCACGCGTCAGTCCTCACGGGCACAACTGCCAGGCCTTCCTTGCTGTTAATTATTCTTTCATATTTGACTAAAATCATTTTGTCTACTTTCACGGCCAGGGCTTCGCGTTGTAAGTTCCTGTCCTTTAATTCCGTCTCGATGCGCTTCGACTTATCTTCCCTGTCTTTCTTCTCGGCGCTCAATTTTATCTCCTCGGCCTTCAGAAACTCTTTTTCTTTTTGGATCATCCTGTTTTCAGCGTCAATTTGGTCAAGAAGCCTTATTATTTCTTCCTCTATTACAGAATTGTCGGCTTTGACGCGCCCAATCTCTTCCTGCATCGTCGCATATTCTTTATTGGTCTTCAGTTGATAGAGTTGTATCTGGTATTTTTTGATCGTGCCCTCTTTCGATTCGAGGTCGCCCTCCCTCTCTTTCCTCTTCACTTGAAGGGCCTTCAATCCCTCTTCCAATTTTTTTAAATTAGCGGTCTTTTCTTTAAAATCCTCTTCCATCTTCTTTATTTCCAAAGGGATCGCCGTTAACTCCCCCTCCAATTTGAAAATTTGCGTATCGAGTCCCTGCATTTCCACCAGCAGTTTAATCTGTTCTTCCAGGTTTATCATATTATTTAAGTGGTGGACGATGTAGGATTTGGTTACTTTGCTCGCAGTGCTCGCTGCGTAACCTCGCCTCGCGGCCTGTCGCGCATCGCGCTTTTCCTCTCCATAGGTCGGCGGCCGCTCGTTTCAAATCCTGCCTCCACGTTATTACTCTTAAACTGGTGGACGATGTAGGATTTGAACCTACGACCTCTGCGATGTGAGCGCAGCGCTCTAACCAACTGAGCTAACCGTCCACATAATAATTATATAACTAATTCTATCTTAAAATCAACCTTTACATTCTGGCAAAAATTCAGTATAATTGCCGAAGAATTACGGGGGCCTGTAGCTCAGTCCGGCAGAGCAGGAGACTCATAATCTCTTGGTCCAAGGTTCAAATCCTTGCGGGCCCACCAATGCAAATTTGGCCTTTTCCAAGACTAAAGAACCCCTTTGTCCTCAAGAATCTTCCGAAGTTTATCCGCGCCTTCGTATCTTATGGAATCGATACCGAAGGCGATCGCCTCTTTTATCAGGTCTTCTCTGTCATCTATATACAATAACTGCGCCTTATCGCCGCTTGAGCGCTTCACCATATCAGCGAATATACGCTTGTCCGGCTTAACCGCTCCGATCATGAAAGAAGGTATCAGTTCGTCGAATATTTTTATTATGTCGAATTTTTCCCGGATATGTTCGAAGTGGAGGCGGTTTATGTTTGAAAGGAGGAATAATTTATATCTCTTTTTCAACTTCCGCGCTATCCGACAGGCCTTCTCATCTTCCCAGAATATATCGTTCCAGATAGAGACAAAGTCGTTATAAGGTATTTTTATCCGAAGAAGATGCGTTATGCTTTTATAAAATTCTCCGGCCGAGATCATGCCCTTCTCAAACTCTCTTGTTATTTCAGAATCGAAAAATAGATCGTAGATTTTCTTGGAATCGTACCTGAAAAGGGTGGCGATCTTTCTGGCGGCTATGTTATGGTCAAATCTTATGAGGGTATTACCGAGGTCAAAAACAATAACTCCGTATTTCTTCTTCACTTATATCGATGTAGATAGTTGAGCTATCGGCGCTCCGACATTGGACAAGATTTCGACATCGCGTACCAAATCGTCGAGATAGGACAATGCTTTTTTAGTCCGCTAACCTCGGAACATATAATTCCCGATATGAAACTCAATATAAGTATCGAGATTCCGAGCGTATATCCTACCGTTTTGAGAATTCCCTGTTGTTTCTTGGCCAATACACACAGGACATATCCCAAACCGAGGGACAAAAACAACATAAATAAGCCTTTCATCCACATCCTGCACCTCCCTTTTTATTCAAAAAAATTATATCATACGCTAAAGAGTTCCTCAAGAAAATAATATACCGCCTAAGCGGGCTTGCTTCTATCTCTTTGATAAGTCGATTATGGTTATATTCTTGCTACTTTATCGGAATCGGATGCGTCTTTTACTGGGCCATTTCGTTCGAGTATAGAGTAAAGTCTTTTTGTGAACTCTTTGAGCATGGACCTCATATTATCTTCCATCGCCTTCTTATTCGGGTCTAAGTACGCCTCTCTAAGCTTGGATTCTTCCCGCAACATAGATGCCGCCTCAGGCGTCTTATCCTTAGAGTTTTTCATCTTCGATATGATCCTGTCTATCTCTATCGGAGGAAGGTTTTCGAGTTCTTTCTCCAGCGTATTTTTGGATATGACGTTGTTTAACCGCAAGGTATTAATATTCTCGACAAGCGCCTTCTTCATTTCATCGTAATACGGCTTGATCGCGTTCTGGTAATCGGATAATACCTTATTCTTTACGGTGCCGAGTTCCGAGAAGATGCCCTTTATGTTTGATATATCGTCGGCATTGAGGAGGTCTGGGATGGCCTGAGCCACTAGGATTGTGGCCACGGCCTGAATGAGGCCGTCCGAGGCCTTCTCCACCGCGCCCTTCTCTTCTCCTCCCATCTTTCCCGCTTCCTCCAAAAGGGACGCCACCACATCCAATACCGCCTTCTGTTCCTCTGTGGGGTTGGAGAGGATGTCGGCTAAGGTTGAAGCCAATTCCATAGTATCGGCTTCGGTTTGCGCAAGGTTTGCCACCGGTATAGCTAATGCCTGCGACGTCAGCGCGTCTTGAACGAGACCCTCTAATAATGCTGGGTTCATACTTGCTATATCCTTAGATGACATGCCCCCTTTAGATATGAGCAGGCCTTTCAAGATGAAGGCGGCTGTAGCTGGATCTATCTCTTTACCTGTCTTATTGTTGAATATCTTACCTTCAGGGAAGAAGTATTTGTCGCGAGGCACGATTATAGAGTTAGAAACAGATCTCAACGTCGTGGGGTTCGCAATATTAGTGGCTATGGCAGCTGCCGGCGTATTTGGCTTTGTTAGAGGATTTGAAACTGTAACATATGCGCTGTACTGGCCCGGTTGAGACTCGCCATCAGACGTAGGAGTTAAATCGTAAATGCCGTTAGTATTTTTAAAATAATCGTTAGTGGACGTAACGCGCAGAGCATCATAGACATATATTCCATATGTGCTATTAAAATCATTATTCGCGCTTGAGAGTCTTGCGCCGTAACGAAGGATCACTCCGTATCCGCCGTTGAATTTGTTATTCTTAGCCGTTATAGTTCCGCCATCGGCAAAAATTCCCGAACCGAAAATTCCCGAACCGGTGAAGGTATTATTAACAGCCATGAGATTTGTGCCGCCATAAAGATATATCGAAGTCAGTGTT
>Ga0155748_161_pt1 | contig 14835 bp, 22 predicted proteins | sample RifCSPlowO2_01_FD_107402 | JGI IMG/M metagenome (GOLD analysis project Ga0155748, IMG submission 107402) | Omnitrophica bacterium RIFCSPLOWO2_01_FULL_45_10
TAGAATACGCTGCGTAATAAGGGACATATTCCTGGATAATTCCGACAATGTCAATTATATCGAAACGCAATTATTGGCCTTGAGGTCACTGGCTTTTAAAAGGGGGCGGGCCATAGCGATATGTCACGACAGAAAAAATACCGTAAAGGCGCTTGCTAAAATGCTGCCGGAGCTTAAATCCGAGGGGATAAGATTTGTCTTCCTCTCGGATTTGGTTTAGTGAGAAATCGATCATGCTGACATTGGGGATAGAGACATCGTGCGATGAGACATCCGTCTCGGTGGTAGAAGGGGAAAAAGTCCTTTCTAATGTCGTGTCGTCGAGCGTGCGCCTGCATAAGCGATATGGCGGGGTCGTTCCCGAGATTGCCTCAAGGTTTCATGTAGAATATATATTGGATGTGCTGTCGAAGGCGTTAAATAGATCGGGCAAAAGGTTAAGCGATTTTAAACTCGTCACGGTCACGAAGGGCCCGGGGCTGGTAGGGGCGCTCTTAACGGGCATATCGGCGGCGAAGGCGCTCAGTTACAGCCTGAATCTTCCGCTCGTCGGTGTCAATCATATACTGGCGCATATATACAGCGTATTTTTAAACGGCAAGCGTAAACCCAATTTTCCTTTTGTGGGTTTAGTAGTATCAGGCGGACACACGGCTCTCTTTTTTTGCGAGGATATAGGAAAGCAGAAACTCCTTGGCCAGACTCAGGATGACGCGGCCGGCGAGGCGTTCGATAAGGTCGCTAAAATTTTGAAATTAGGATATCCCGGCGGACCTGTGATAGAAAAGAGAGCGGCTCTCTCAAGAAAAAAGAAAGGCGTTACATTTCCCGCAAGTTATCTTGGGAAGGAATCGTTAGATTTTAGTTTCAGCGGGCTGAAAACCGCGGTATTATATTACGTGAATAAATTACGGGTCACGGGTCACGGGTTACGGGTTACGGACGTAAATGACATATGTTACGGCTTTCAGGAGGCGGCGCTCAATGTTTTAGTAGAGAAGGCGACGCTGGCCGCGCGCATAAAGAAGGTAAAATCGGTCGTTGTTGGCGGAGGCGTCAGCGCTAATTCACGGCTGAGAGAGAAATTTCTTGACGCCGCGCGATTCAATGGGCTCGAGGTCTATTTTCCGGAGAAGGAATACTGCATGGATAACGCCGCGATGGTCGGATTTCTCGGAGAAGAATTATATAAAAGAGGGCGCCGGTCGAATCTGTATATGTCGGCTCAAGCCGAATTTGGAGGTTATTAATGCTAAATGAATGGGTCATTCTATTTCGACTGATATTGGCAAGTGTCCTGAGCGGAATAGTCGGATTCGAGCGTGAATTTCACGGCAGGGCCGCGGGCTTCAGGACCCACATATTATTATGCGTCGGGTCAACTCTGGTCATGCTGACGTCGATGCATATCTTCGACCTTTACATCTCGAGAGCCGCCGTAGATCCCGCGAGGATCGCCGCCGGCGTACTGACAGGGATAGGTTTCCTGGGCGCGGGAACCATAATGCGTTCCAAGGCGTCGGTAAGGGGTCTTACTACCGCGGCGAGCCTCTGGGTTGTAGCGGGCATCGGCCTGGCTGTGGGCTCCGGGCTCTACTTCGGGGCTATCGCGACAACGATATTGACGATTATCGCATTGATGATATTTTCACGCGTTGAGCGCGCGATGATAAGAAAAGATTGGTATAGAACAGTTCTTGTGGAAACCAAAGAAGGTTTTAATGAATTGAAAGCGATTCGGGCCGTCTTGGCGGATTATAGGACTGAGATCACTGATTTTGAGGTTGAGCGGCCGCCGGACGGCGTTAACATGCTTCTCAAGATCGGGTTAAAATTCTATGAGTCAAAATACGGCGAACAGATGCTTCATGACCTGAGCCGCTTACAAGGAGTTAAAAACGCGAAATGGGAAGTGGAGTGATAAAAGATGGGGGTGGGTTATGATGGGAAAGAGGGATAAGAGGCAGGATGTAGAGAAGGTGCTGGATGTGGACGCGGCGATGCAGGGATCTTTGGTCTTCAGGGATCCCGTAAACCTGAGGATCAACGGGCAGTTCGAGGGGACGCTTAACATTAAAGGAAATCTGATGATAGGAGAGCATGCTGTAGTGAATGCCGACATAATCGGCGATACAATCGTAATCGCGGGAAAGGTGAACGGCAATATCACCGCGGCAAAGGAATTGAAACTCATTGCTCCCGGGTGCGTGGTCGGTGATGTGAAAACGCCCCTATTGAGCGTGGCTGAAGGCGCTATTCTTGAAGGGAACTGCCGTATGCTTTCTAAGACAGGAGCGGGGTCTCGGCCCAGAGCCGGCATGATGACGCCTGATGAACTGGCTAAATATTTGGAAGTCGACTCAAGCATGATATTAAACTGGGTAAATTTGGGTAAACTTCCGGCGGTCAAGGAAGGCGATTCATGGCTCTTCGAACGCGTTAAAATAGATGAGTGGGTCGCGGCAGAAAAAATAAAATAACTAAACAGACGGAACAAAAAACATGCCTGAAAAGTTACTGAGCATAAAGGAAGTAGCGGAGTATCTTAAGATTTCCGAAGAGGAGGTACAGCGTCTTGTGGATTCGGGAGAGATACCCGCTTATAGGATAGGGGGCACCTTCTTAAGATTCAGGAAAGAGCAGATAGATGCCGTGAAAGAAGAGGTCTCTACCGTTGAAGAGGAGAAGAAAGCGCTTGAGCCGGATTCGCCGCGCATTCCTTATGAGACAAAAGCGGGCCGGATTTCCCAAGAGCCGATCGCTCCTCAATTTGACTACACATCCGTTGAGAAGATCAAGGATTTTTTCTATTTCTACGATTTTTACATCTTCTCATTCATTGTAATCTTGTTATTGCTCTACCTCATATTCAAGTCATGACCGTAAACAGGATATTAATGGGGCTCAAATCCGGACGCATAACCATAAATAAAGCGCTCAAGGCGCTCAAGGCACTTCCCTACCAGGACCTGGGATTTGCCAAGATCGACCATCACAGAAGTTTAAGGCGCGGTTTTCCGGAGGTTATATTCGGCAAGGGAAAGACGAATGAGCAGATTTTGAAGATAGCGAAGAAGATAATCGCGCACGACGGCATACTATTGATAACGCATGCGAACTCTCAGGCATTTTCGAAATTGAAAAAACTATATCCCAAACTAAAATATTACAAAAAAGCAAAACTTATCAGTTATAGAAAAACCCCGCCGGTTATGAAAAAAGGCATTTGCTTAGTCGTAACCGGCGGCACGGCTGATATCAGCGTAGCGGAAGAGGCGAAGGCGACATTGGAATTGATGGGGAACGGGGTGAAAACCCTATACGACGTGGGCGTGGCAGGACTGCACAGGGTCTTGGATAAAAGAGAACTCCTTGAGGAAGCCAGCGTAATCATAGTCATAGCCGGTATGGAAGGCGCGCTCGCGAGCGTCGTGAGCGGCCTTATCTCGAAACCGGTGATCGCTGTGCCGACGAGCGTAGGGTACGGCGCCAGTTTCAAAGGCATAGCGCCGCTTTTAACCATGCTTAATTGCTGCTCGCCCGGCATTGCCGTAGTGAATATCGACAACGGCTTCGGCGCGGGGTACTTTGCGAGTCTGATAAATAGATGAGAATAGCGTATTTTGACTGTTTCAGCGGGATAAGCGGGGATATGGCTCTCGCCGCGTTTCTGGACGCGGGGTTTGATATGAAGACTCTTTCCAGAGAACTCGGCAAACTGAAAGTAGGCGGCTACGAAATCGCGAAACGAAGAGTCAGGCGCGGTGAAATAGTCGGCACGAAGTTCGACTGCATTATAGATAGAAAGCGGCATCTGTTTACTCGCTCATTGGGAGAGATAATAGCGTTAATAGAGAGAAGCGGCCTCAATAAAAGAACGAAAGAGATGTCTAAGGACATATTCGCGAAAATAGGCGCTGCCGAAGCAATCGTTCACGGGCTAAGGCGTAAGCGCGATATAACGCTGCATGAATTGGGCGACGTAGATTCTATTATCGATATCGTCGGCGTCGCGATAGCGCTCGATAAATTGGGCATAGACGAAGTCCACTCATCCAGAATTGTCATGGGGAGGACCTTGGTCAAGTCAGAGCACGGAAACTGGCCGATACCATCGCCCGCGAGTTTAGAATTGCTAAAAGGGGTCAGCCTTGAAATATCGGAGATAGAGGCGGAACTTGTAACTCCAACCGGTGCTGGGCTCCTAAAATCTTTGGCAAAAAGTTTTGGCTCACCTCCCCGGATGGAAACCGCGGCCATAGGTTACGGCGCGGGCGCGATGGATCTTAAAGACAGGCCCAATATGCTTCGGGTTATCCTTGGAGATACGAAAGGCCGTTTTGACGAAGATAGTATATGCATCATCGAAACGAATCTCGACGATATGAGTCCACAGGGGTTTGAATACCTGTTTGAGAGATTATTTAAAGCAGGCGCTCTTGACGTTTATACTACCGCCATTCAGATGAAGAAGACTCGTCCGGCATTTAAACTCACAGTGTTAACCGCGCCTCAAGACCGAGATCGCGTTTCATCGGTCATTTTCAGAGAAACCACAACCTTTGGCATCAGGTTTTATGACGCGAATCGATTTAAATTAAAGAAAGAATTTATAAAGGCAAGGACGAGATACGGTGAACTCCATGTGAAGACAGGACAGGGGCCCGATGGCATACTTACTATCTCGCCGGAATACGGAGAGTGCGTAAAATTAGCTAGAAGTAAGAATGTCCCATTAAAAGTGATTTATGACGAGGCGAAAGCGGCGGCAAATAAGGCGGTTAAAAGATGAAAAGAGCATCTATTTTCTTACTGGTTACTGGTTACCGGTTACTGGTTACTAATTGCATTTTTGCTGACACCATCTACACCAACGACGGCAAAGAACTGAAAGGCATAATAGTTGAGGATTATAAGGATAGAGTCATATTTTCCACAAGCGAAGGCGAGATCGTAGTAATGAAAGAGGATGTGCGGGAACTTTACTATGACAACGAGGAGGAAAATCTTATAAAACTGGCTGAACAGGCAAAGGAAAGAAGCGATTATATCAGGGCGTTTGCTTATTACGACAGGGCATACAAATTGAACCCAAAATCCAAAGCCGCCAAGGATGGCCTGGTTTTTTTGCAAGGATATCTTTTCAGACAAGAGCAAGCGAAGAAAGAGGGTGAGATCAATCGGCGTTCTGAGATGGAGCAACCCTCGGCAGGATGGAAAGAAGAAGCGCCTGAAGTTCCGAGGGTCACATTGAGGAAGGAGATAGGAATCGCTCTTGCTGGAGGGGAGGTCTTCCCCAAAGTTGAGGATCTTGTCGTTAATTCTCCCGCATACGAGGCAGGCATAAGAAAGGGTGATTCATTAGTCGCTGTCTGGGGCCGCCTGACGGGTTATCTGAGGCAGAATGAGATAATAGACATTTTGCTCGAAAAATCCGCCATGGAAATTAAGTGCATGATAGAGCGGCCTATTTCAGTCGACGTGAATCGCGGCTCAAGGGCGATTAGCGCGGACGACCTCATTGGCGCTTCATTCACAATGGAATTAGACGGCCTTACAGTCAAAGGCATTAGAGAAGGCGGCTCATCGGAAGCCGCCGGATTAAAGGAACAGGATAAGATTATATCCATATCGGGCACGGCTACCCGGTATCTCGCGCTAAAAAAGGCGATTGACCTGCTCAAGATCTCGCGAGGGAGAATGGTTGAGATCATAATAAGACGCGAAGTCATAATTTGGAGAAAGGGATAATCATATGGCTGACGAAACTAAAAGACCAAAGATAAAAAGAAGAACATATCTAATACTGAAAGGTGTTCAATTAAGGTATGTCGGATTACTTCTAATAGTGATGTTTATGACAGCCGCATTGAGTTCATACGTCATTTATTATACGACCATGATGTTCATGGGCGAAAAACTTGCCAACGTCTACCCGCAAGGCCGGCTGGTATCGATAATCAACATATTCAATTTTAGAATATTGTTGAGCATGGTTCTAATAACGCCGCTCGTTGTTTTAATCGGAATATTTGCTTCGCACAAAATAGCTGGTCCAATGTTCAGAATCGCGAGAACCCTGCGGGGTATGGCGGCAGGCGATTTAACGGCCCCTATCGTTTTAAGAAAAGGAGATGAACTCACGGATATCGCGGATGCCATCAATCATATATCAGACACTCTAAGGGTAAGTTTAAAGAATCAAAAAGAGACAATAGATAAAATGGGTTATGACATGCAAAATCTTAAGGCATTACCTCAATCGGATCGCGCGGATATTTCAGACAGTAAGCTCAATATCGACAGATTGGCCGGCGGCCTCGAACTATTATCGAAAGAACTGGATAAATATAAGTTATAAACGTATAATAAGGATGTCTTTCCGGAAAATGACTATCCCGATTAGAGCCACAATAAAAATCAGAGGATAAGATTATGAAAGACGGAAATGAAAAAAATAAACCATTAGATTGGCAGGTTCCAAAGCTTGTGGACTTGGGCGCTAAATCGGCAATAGGAGCAGCGTGTTCACCTGGATCAGGCGCGGATAGCGGTGACACCTGTGTTACCGGCACAAGCGCTGTTACATGTTCCACCGGCAACGGTGCAACATAGCGCCTCATTTACCGATAGTCCTACATAAATTCCATCCCGTAAATTCCATCCCTCACCCTTGACAATCCCGGAATATAGTGTATACTTTGTATCACCGAAAATAAAGATATGGGCCCTTATACAAAGATGTGTAAGGGCATATTAGTCTATACCAAGAGAGTAGAACTGATATAAAAAGGTGGGTTCTTATGCCAGAAGATAATGTCTTCACGGTTCAGGATGTAGCCACCTATCTAAGGATGAAGCCTGTCACCATATATAAACACGCTAAGGCAGGCAAACTTCCGTGTTTCAAAGTAGGGGCCAACTGGCGATTTAAAAAGTCAACGATAGACCGCTGGATCACTGAACAGGAAGAAAAAGAAAAGGGAAACGGTTCAAAATAATACCCAATTTCTCCGAAGATGAGATTGGGTATTATTATCTGTGCCGGTTTACAGGTTTGCAGATGGATAGTTGTAGGGCAGGTTTCCGCCTTCGCCAAGGCTTCGGCGGACAGGTAAACCTGCCCTACGAGGGAAATTTTTTAGGCTTATTATGGATAGAAGGGTAGTAATTACGGGAATCGGAGTTTTGGCATCCAACGGCATCGGCAAAGACGCGTTCTGGAAGGCCATAAGGGAAGGCAGGTCAGGGATTAAAACTATAACGCTATTTGATACTTCTACAACAAGGGCCAAAACTGCCGGAGAGGCGACTGAATTTCGCGCTGAGAACTTTTTGGGCGACAGGGGGTTGCGGACTTTCGATAGGGCTACGAGGTTAGCCCTCTCAGCGGTGAAACTGGCATTGGATGACGCAAGGTTAGAGTCTCCCTTAAGCGAAGAGGCATCTTTAATGACAGGCGTGTCGCTCGGCTCAACGCTGGGAAGCGTCTGGAGTATAAGCGAATTTGATAAGGAAGGCTTAAGAGAGGGCCCTAGAGCGGTTAATCCGGCTCTATTTCCGAATACCGTTATAAACGCGCCGGCAAGCCAGATTTCCATAAGGTTTAATATTAAAGGATTTAATACGACTATCTCTACAGGTTTCGCCTCAAGCCTCGACGCGATAGATTATGCGGTTAACTTTATAAAATTATATGATTACGACGTTGTTCTGGCCGGAGGCGTAGAGGAGTTGTGCGAGCAGACCTTCAAGGGCTTCCATAAGATAGGCCACCTTGCCGGTTCGCGCGAGGGTAAGCTAGAGATAGATTGTCCTTTCGATAAGCGCAGAAACGGCATCGTGCTGGGAGAGGGCGCGTCAATACTGATACTGGAAGAATTAAGCCATGCCAAAAAAAGAAACGCTAAAATTTACGCTGAGATTTTAGGATATGGGACTTCCTTTGATCCGCTCAGCAAGAATAGATATAGCCCAAAGGCGGAAGGCGCGACAAAAGCGATAAAATTTGCGCTGGATGACGCAAAATTAAATCCGGATGAGATAGACTACATATCGGCATCCGCAAATTCAACTTTGGATTGCGACGCGATGGAAACCACGGCCATTCATAGGGTTTTCGACGAAGGGGCGAAAAGAGCGCCGATAAGCTCTATCAAATCGATGATTGGCGATACATTTTCAGCGAGCGGGGCGATGAACGTCGCCGCGTCTATAGGCGCTATGGCTCAAGGATTTATTCCGCCTACTATTAATTACGAGGTGAAGGATAGCCGCTGCGATTTAGACTGCGTGCCGAATCAGGGCCGCGAGGCAAAGGTGGAGAACGCATTAATAAATTCTTTCACGCCAACCGGCGCGAATTCGAGTCTGGTAATAAAAGCGTTATGAGCACATTAAATTCGCTAAAAAATAAAGTAGCGATAGTAACAGGCGGTTCGCGGGGGATAGGCAAGGCGATAGTCCTTGAATTTATTCATGAAGGCGCGAAGGTTGTCTTTACCTATATTAAGAGCGATGAGGCGGCGGCAATACTTTTAGATGAGATAAAGAAGTTGGGCGGCGAGGCGTTGGCCCTAAAAAAAACATCGCGGGAGTTTTCCTCCTGTAAAGAGGTCGTCGAAGCGGCTCAAGAGAAATTCGGCTCAATCGATATACTGGTGAATAACGCCGGCATCGTAAAGGATAAGGCGCTTATGATGATGGAGCCCGCGGAATGGCAAGAGGTCATAGAGACGAACCTCACGGGATATTTCAATATGGCCAAGGCCTGCATCGTGACGATGATGAAGCAAAAATCAGGCAATATCATCAACATCTCATCAGTGGCCGGAATTACAGGGACCGCGCGACAAGCGAATTATTCGGCATCCAAGGCGGGTGTGATCGGCTTCACCAAATCTTTGGCCAAAGAGGTCGCTTCATACAATATAAGAGTGAACGCCGTGGCGCCGGGATACATCGAGACAGATATGACCAAAGAGTTGAAGCAGAAAGAAGATTTGATCAAAAAGATTCCGGCAGGTAGGTTTGGAAGGCCGGAAGAGGTCGCGAAGGCCGTATCATTTTTAGTTAGCGACAAGTCAAATTATATCACCGGGCAGGTTGTCAAGGTAGACGGTGGTTTAGCCATTTAGTTTGGTTATTTAACCCTGAATTTTTGTAAACTAAAAATTCAGGATGGCCATATTAAAATTTTACAGAGAAAATTTTAATATTAAAGGGGAGGGGTATGATACATCAGGCAAAAGAGACTCTTGAGAAAGAGATCAGATCGCTCGTCGCTGAGATATTGGAGGTTGACGAGGAGAAGATCACGCCTGAGGCGAGATTCGTCGAGGAACTCGGCATGGACTCGATGATGGCCCTGGAGATACTTGCTTCCGTTGAGAAGAAGTATAAGATCAGGATTCCGGAGGAGTACCTCACGAAAGTGACGACCCTCAACAGCATGGTGGAGATCGCGCGAGAATTAACCAACAAGAAGTAGGTTATGTCAGAGAGACGGGTTGTCATTACGGGTTTAGGCGTAGTATCGTCAATCGGCTTAGGAAAAGACGAATTTTGGAAGGGCCTATGCGCCGGCCGGTCCGGTATAAGTGAGGTAAGCATATTCGATACGTCGGGCTACCCGGTCCATAGAGCGGGAGAGGTGAAAAATTTTGAGCCCGGAAGTTTCATACCTAAGAACAAATTAAAAGGCATGGCGAGGGCCTCTCAATTTGTTGTCGCGGCGGCGAAGATGGCGCTCGAAGATGCCGGCCTCGCGGAAGGCGAACTTAAAAACACTACAACCGGAACGGTGATGGGGACAACTATGGCAAACATCCAGTCCCTTGAGCAGATAGATAAACATTGGACAGAGAAGGGCGAGGACGATGTATGGCCGATCAACATCATTAAATACCCAAGCAACTCATTATCGGATAATATCGGGTATTTCTTCGGCATCACGGGCCCGAATTATTCTATCCCGACCGCCTGCTCCGCCGGGAATTATTCAATCGGATACTCCTTCGATTTGATAAGACAAAATAAGGCGGACATAATGATTGCGGGCGGAGCGGACCCTTTCTCGCGGATAACCTTCACAGGATTTAACCGTCTTTACGCTATGGCCCCTGAGAAATGCCAGCCGTTCGATAAGAATCGAAAGGGCATGATGGTCGGAGAAGGCGCCGGCGTTTTATTATTGGAATCGTTGGATTACGCCCTTAAAAGAAATGCCGATATATACGCGGAGGTCCTGGGCTATGCCTTGAGCTGCGACGCGCATCATATGACCGCGCCGTCTATGGAAGGGATTATCCACGTTATGCGAAAAGCGCTCAAGAATGCCGGCATCAGAACCGACGAGGTCGATTACATCTCCGCGCACGGCACAGGCACGCCGGCAAACGACAAGACGGAGTGCGCCGCGGTAAAAGCGGTGTTTGGCGCTAAATATAAAGAGATACCGATGAGTTCAATTAAATCCATGCTGGGTCACACGATGGGCGCGGCGAGCGCGCTCGAGGCGATCGCCTGCTGTCTCGCGATTAAGGAAAGCATAATCCCTCCAACCATAAATTGCGAAACCCCCGATCCGGAATGTGATATAGACTGTGTTCCAAACAAGTCAAGAAATCATCCCGTCAAAGTCGCCCTTAATAACTCCCTCGCCTTCGGCGGCAACGACGCGTGCCTCGTGCTCAAAAAATATTCGAGTTAAAAATATGAATAAAGACGGGATGGTAAGGAACCTGCAATCATTTCTATTTTTTATAGGCTGGGTCCTTTCGCCATTCACCCAATGGAACGACTTATTCGTTAACATTCCCGTGAGTTATTTAATAGCGAATCTCTTATATGCTTTTGCCCGTCCGCCGTTCAGGTGGTTATTAATCGGTTCTTATGTCTTTACAAATATATTGGGGCTGCTTCTCATGTTTTTCAGCGGAAGAGCATATGTCCTGCCGGCAAAGAGTAAAATAAAAGCGGTGTTATCTTTAACGATTAACACCGCCTTATTCTCTACTCTAATCTATCTTCTCGACAAAAACGGAATACTCGCGCGTAAATGAAAGCGCGATGGCACAGTTATTTAACGGCCGCTGCTCTTCCGCTTTGCGAAACATTCCTTGCAGTATACTGGACGATCTTCTCTGGGCTTGAAAGGGACCTCACATTCTTTCTTGCACTCCGCGCATATCGCCTTGAACATCTCGCGCGGTCCGCCTCCAAATCCTCCGCCGCCACCCTGATACCCCATGCTACCTCCTTTTTTTCATCGCTTTGCTCGGTATAATATCTTGAGCTTGTCGATGAATTGTTAACTTCAGTAAAAGATCTTAGGGACTCGGGTTAACAACCGCACCCTCATTCGAACCCTGCCCTAGATCATCCTTGGACTGCATATTCTTTTTATCCAACTTTCGCTGCATCTTTTCTTCCCGCTTCTTTTTCTTTGCCAGTTCTCTCTGATATTTCTTATATGAATAATTATCTCTCGCCAACACTGCCTCCTTCTGTTTCCTGCTTTGACCACGCTATATTATACATGTGAAAGCGAGAAATAACAAGTGAAAAAAATAATATTGTCTTTTTTTCATATTATCTTTTTTTCCTTGACAACTCTGACGACGCGGTATATTGTTAGTTTAATAAAATAGGACTTTGTCATGCAACGTACCCGCGTCAAATTATCAGGGAAATTATCTTTTGCGGCTGTAAGTTTTATTACAGCCCTTTTTATTTGCTGTCTGGCCACAGGCCTCGTCTTTGCTGAAGAGGAACTCGCCATATCCAAGGCCGAGGCCTCGAGTCAATATAGCTCATATTACTCTCCATCCAAGGCGATTGACAATAACCTCACCACGACCTTCTGGAGAGGCGGAACCAGCCAGAGCACGTGGTGGCTCAACTTAGATTTAAGTAAGGGTTATTCTCTAACTAAAATCTCCATCTGGTGGCATAGCCAATCCGGCTCAAGAGACTATAATATCGAAGGCTCAAATGATTCTATCGACTGGACAACCCTATACTCTCGTTTAAGTTCAGTTGGCGGCGCTACAAATCCTTATAAAGTAACTTACTCCCTCTCCGGCTCTTATAGATACGTCCGCGTCTATATAAATAAACCTCAAGTCTTCGGCTACCAACCCGTCATCTTTGAGGTGAAATTGTATGGCCAGACTCAAGTTTTATCTATTTCAATCAATCCTAAACTTTGGGATATCGGCTCAACCGAGGTGAATAAAGTTATTACGATGAACCAAACAAATAAAATTGCCATTACTAACGATGGCACAATCCCAGAGACACTCGAGTTAAGTCTTGTCAATCCCGAAGGATGGGATACATCTACCTCCCCAGGCCAAGAGACATATGTATTAAGCGGGCTATTTTGTAATACAACTGATATCCCGACGGAATCTCGTTTTAATCAGGATGCGCAGGATGACGATGTAATTACAAAAATCCCTAAACAATCCACCAGCACAATCTTTGGTTATAGCCAGAGCACCGCTAATGGCGTAGCTATTCCTATCGGCGCCTCAAGGTCTTTATATCTACAGTTCAAATCACCAACTATCACAAAAGAGAAAGGAGGGCGGGATATCGCGGTAATCGTAAGTTGTCAGGTACCATAAAAAAGGAGGAAACAAAATGTTGAATAAAGGGAAATCAATAATTACAATGTTGATGGCAGGATTATCGTTTCTTGTCGTATCATCAACACTGGAAGCGGCCCAATCTGATACTTTAGCCGTAAAGGTAACCATTGCGCCATCGATAAGCGTAAACATTACTGAGGATACGCTTTCCTTTGGCTCAGTATCAGCAGGAAGCACAACTGTCTCATCAGCCGCGGCTACTGTCACTAACAATGGAAGCGGAGTCAATGAGACATATTCATTGTCTCTTACTAACCCGTCCGGTTGGACAGCGTCTCAGACTGCTCCTGGAGCGGAGACCTATGTGCTCAATGCCGCTTTCTCTAACCTCGCGTCAGGTATAACGTGGGGCGAAGCGAATCACGCTCTTTCTACGTCGCCGGTTGCTTCTACCGCTACAAAGTTTGCGGGTGACCAGACAGGCGTGAGCGTGCCTTATAATGCCGCCAGAAAACTCTGGTTCCAGTTTAAGGCGCCCACAGCCACTAACGTCGGGACTGAGCAGAGCATAGTTATTACAGTTACAGCCCAGGCAAGTTAAACCATTTAGTCATTGCGAGCGACCCTGAGTAAAACGAAGGGGAGCGAAGCAATCTCCTAATGGCTTCATCGAAAGGATAATATGCTTAAAGGGAATATCCTTTTAGGATTATTTCTTGCTATCGGACTGTGCCTTAGTCCGCCGAAGGCAAATGCCGCAGGACTAAGCACTGGCTTTAGCGAGGTAAAAATAGAGAATTTAGAAATAGGCAAGTCCTACAGCACAAAAGAGACTGTTGGCTTGCCATTAGTGGTAGTTAATACCGGCGACGAGCCCGTTGATTTAAAGATGGAGTTGCTTTTACCTCAAGAATCAGAATTAAAAGAGGGCTTTGAGCCGATACCTGATCTTTCATGGATAAGGTTAGAAAGAACAGAGTTTAAGGAGATAGAGCCGAACGAGCACGCTACAAGCGACGTAATAATCTCTATCCCTCCTGACCCGCGATATCAAGGTAAGAAATATCAGGTCTTTATCTGGTCGCATACGGTTGGAGGAAGAATTGGAGTGGGCTTAAAGAGTAAATTACTATTTACAATAGCAAAGGCCAAAGAGAACGAATGAGGATATTAGCGGTAGGCATATTACTGATTGCTGCGCTTCTCACGAATTTTCTCGCAGAAGACCCTGTTTTTGCCGACACAAGTGACAGCGTAACTATTCTAGTAACTGTCTCTAGCGCAATAACGACAGCGATCGATTATACCTATGACGACATCAACCGTTTGGAGAGCGTGAGGGATACCAATACAAGCACTGCATATACCTATGACGAAGTTGGAAATATCATAACCAAGACTACGGGGGAGAGGGCGCCTTAAGCAAGATGAAGACGAGATTAGCAATCATAATCTTTGCGTTGTTAGTCGAGGCCGTAATAAACACACCCGGCTCAGCGGAGGTTAATGGCCCGGGGTGGATTCTCGGACAAGCGGAGCCTGTTTCACCAGAGGAAGCCGAGGCATATTACGAGAAAGCATCCCTCGAAAGGTCAGGTAATAAGGCGCTCAGCGCCTTTACTGCTAGCGAAGCGATAAATACCGCTTCTCCCACAGCAATAACCCCTGAGATTTCCGAATTGGCGCGAGCCTTACACCATGATCCGAAACTAATTTATGACTACGTTCACAACAATATCGATTATGTCCCATATTTCGGTTCGCTCAAAGGAGCCACCCTAACACTGCTTGAAGGCTCCGGGAATGATTTTGACCAGGCATCCCTATTGATTGCTCTATTGAGGGCAAGCGGTTACACCGCGAATTTCGTCTATGGTAAAAGGATCCTTTTTGATGTGAATCTTGCGCAGTGGTTAGGCGTGGTGGATTGGTTATTCACAAATCGCGAAGCCGTTACGAATCTTGCCATACAGGTATGGGGTTTGGGAGGCATCCCGCTCGCAAAGCTCAGTAGTTTTGAATTGCTTGCGAATGGTGTCTGGGTCAAGGCGACGATCGATGGGACTGATTATCTATTTGACCCCATAGATAAAAACTACACTTATAAATCGAAAATCGATATCGGCTCTGCCACAGGATATAACCGTAGTGATCTTATTAATGCCGCGACGACAGGAGCGAACGTAAGTAGTGACTCAGTCCAAAATCTTAATCAAACAGCCCTTAATAATAAACTCAC
>Ga0155748_162_pt7 | contig 14739 bp, 13 predicted proteins | sample RifCSPlowO2_01_FD_107402 | JGI IMG/M metagenome (GOLD analysis project Ga0155748, IMG submission 107402) | Omnitrophica bacterium RIFCSPLOWO2_01_FULL_45_10
TTCAAGACGCAATTGCGCGCCATACTGCGCGCCTCGGCGCATGGAAAATTAAAGTTGATGTATCCCATGATTTCCGGTCTGGAGGAACTGAGGCAGGCGAATGCGATACTGAATGATGTTAAAAGGTCTCTTAAGAAAGAGTCGATTCCATTTGATGAGAATATAGAAGTGGGCGCGATGATAGAGGTGCCTTCCGCGGCGGTGACGAGCGACATACTTGCCAAAGAAGCGAATTTCTTTTCTATCGGCACCAACGATCTGATACAATATTCGCTCGCGGTCGACAGGGTAAACGAGAAATTGGCGTATCTTTACGAACCGGCGCATCCAGCGGTTCTGCGGCTCATAAAACAGGTAATAGACAACGGGCACGATGCCGGCATATGGGTTGGGATGTGCGGAGAGATGGCAGGCGATATCGGCCTGACGTTGATACTGTTAGGGTTGGGACTGGATGAATTTTCCACGTCGCCGATCGCGATCCCGGAAATCAAGCGCTTAATAAGGTCAGTAACCATGAAAAAGGCCGAAGAGATAGCGAAAGTCGCATTAGGGCTGTCAACAGGCAAAGAGGTTGCGGAATACGCGAAGAAGAAGTTGAAAGAGATAGTGCCTGATCTATCGACAGAAATGGAGTGAAAAAGATGACGGACCTTGATGATTTAAAAGGATTAGAAAAATACGACCGGACGAAAATGCTCGACCTGATAACCGCATTTCCGGAACAAATTAGGGACGCTAAATGTATAGGGTCGGGTTACGAAGCGCAGCCGGAACTCAAACGTTCATATAAAAATATGGTCATCGCCGGAGTCGGCGGATCGGCCATAGGCGCCGACCTGGTGAGATCCTACGTTCTTAAAGAATCAAAGAACCCAATAATAGTAAATAGAAATTATACTATGCCTGCTTTCGTCGGGGATGAATCGCTCGTGGTCGCCTCAAGTTACTCAGGGAATACGGAGGAGACGCTCTCAGCCTATGACGATGCTAAGGCAAAGTCGGCGAAGATCATCGCGATAACTTCCGGAGGAGAATTAGAGAAGAAGGCGCGCTCGGACGGATTCGGCGTTATGATAGTTCCAAAAGGCATGCCGCCGCGGGCCGCCTTGGGGTATTCATTCTTTCCTCTATTAATACTTTTGTCCAAACTCGGGCTACTAATAGGCCAGAAAGACAAAGAGATAGATGAGACGATACAAAATTTAAGGGAATTGAACGATAAAAAGATAGGTCAGGCGGTCCCGTCCGGAAAGAACATCGCCAAGCGTATAGCGGCCGAACTCTACGGCAAGTTTCCCATCATCTATGGCGGGCAGGACAACATAGATTCTATCGTGACCAGGTGGCGCGGCCAACTTGCTGAAAACGCCAAGACGCTCTCGTCGAGCCAATTATTCCCTGAGATGAACCACAATGAGATTGTAGGATGGGAAAATCCAAAAAGCATGCTTAAAAGTTTGGCGGTAGTCATGTTGCGCGATAAAGACGATCACCCTCGCAATTCAAAACGAATGGACATAACAAAAACCATAATAGAGAAGGAAGGTGTCAAGGTGATCGAGGTGAGTTCCATTGGAGGCGGACTTTTAAGCCGCATCTTCTCTTTAATCTATATGGGCGATTTCGTCAGCTTCTACCTGGCGATGTTGAATAAGAGGGACCCGACCCCCGTCGAAAGAGTCACATATCTTAAGAATAAATTGATAGAGTAAATTTAAAAGTTCAGGCGTCGACTTACCTATGAAAGTGCTTGTTTTAGCAGCCGGCTATGCCGTTAGACTACAACCATTGACATCAAGTACGCCCAAGCCTCTCCTTCCTATAGCCGGAAGAAAGATGATCGACAGGATAGTCGATAAAGTTTTAAAACTAAAGGGAGTGGATTCGATATACATCGTGACGAATGGCAAATTCTTTGAAGATTTTGTTAAATGGCTCGAGGGCTCGGAACATAAGGACAAGATTTCATTGATAAATGACAAAACCACATCCAATGAGACCCGGCTTGGAGCCATCAGAGATTTGGAATTGGCGGTCAGCGAAAAGCGCGTCAATGACGATATGCTGGTGGTCGCGGGCGACAACCTGTTCGAACTGGATCTGAACGAGTTCGTTGACTGGGCATCGTCGAGAAGGGACGGCGTATCCATAGCCGCATATGACATACGAAGATTGGAATCGGCAAGGAATTTCGGTGTTGTCAAGGTCGACTCTGATTCAAGGATCGTCGATTTTGACGAAAAGCCCAAAGAGCCAAGGTCGACTCTTATTTCGACCGGAATATATTATTTTCCAAAAGAGAAGATATCGCTTTTAGAAAATTACGTGAGATCGAAAGGAAAGAAGATGGACGCGCCCGGATACTATTTAAGTTGGCTCAGCCGTTCGGACAAGGTTTACGGCTTTACGTTTAAAGAGAGTTGGTACGATATTGGAGATATGGAGTCCTACGAAAAGGCGGACCGCTATTATTCAAAAAAGGAGAGGTGAAGAGCATGACAAAACATACGTATCTGTACACGTCGGAGAGCGTTACCGAAGGGCATCCGGATAAGGTGTGCGATCAGGTTTCGGACGCTGTCCTCGATGAGGTATTGCGGCAGGATCCCGCGGGAAGAGTTGCCTGCGAGACATACGTTACCATGGGACTCATTATAATCGGCGGAGAGATAACGACCTCGGCATATGTCGATATACATAAATTGACAAGGGGGCTCTTGAAGGATGTAGGTTATACTCACCCCAAATACGGATTCGATTATCATACGTGCGCGATATTGAACGCGATACATACGCAGTCGCCCGACATAGCAAAAGGCGTTGATAGGGGCGGGGCCGGGGATCAGGGCATGATGATAGGTTATGCGACAAAGGAGACGCCCGAATTGATGCCTTTGCCGATAATGCTTGCGCACAAATTGTGCCTTAAACTCACCGAGGTTAGAAAAAAGAACATGCTCGATTACTTAGGGCCCGACGGGAAGTCGCAGGTAACGGTGGAATATCATAACGGAAAGCCGGCTCGGGTGACGTCAATAGTCCTTGCCTGTCAGCATACGGATGAGGTGGTGGATAAGAAGACCGATATGATATCTCAAGACGCGCGGGAAGATATATTGAATAAGGTGGCGAAACCGGTTTTGAAAGATTATATAGACCGCCAGACAAAATTCTATGTTAACCAGACAGGGAAGTTTGTTATCGGCGGGCCGCAGTCGGATACGGGAATGACGGGCCGCAAGATAATAGTGGATACGTACGGAGGCAGTGTATCGCACGGCGGCGGCGCCTTCTCAGGAAAGGACCCGACGAAGGTCGACCGTTCGGCCGCGTACATGACAAGATACATCGCGAAAAACATAGTCGCAGCGGGACTGGCGGATAAATTCATGATTCAGGTAGCCTACGTCATCGGACACTCGGAGCCGGTCTCTCTTATGGTGAATACCTTCGGAACGGGGAAGGTGAGCGATGCGAATTTCATTAAGATAATTCACGACCATTTTGAACTCACGCCTCCGGGTATAATCGCTGTTTTAAAGCTGAGGGAGTCGGTGAATAACCGCTATCGAAGGACCGCTGCCTATGGCCATTTTGGAAGGGACGAAGAAGGCTTTACGTGGGAATCTACGGATGTGGCAAAGGAGCTGAAGAAATACTTAAAATAACATATAGCGTTTAGCGTATAGGAGAAAAATAATGCGATATGACGTAAAAAATTTGGGATTAGCGAGAAAAGGCGCGCTGCGCATAGAATGGGCGGCTGAGTATATGAAAGTGCTTGCCCTCGTTAGAAAGCATTTCAGAAAAGAGAGACCTCTCAAAGGATTAAAGATCGCGTGCTGTCTGCATGTTACGACGGAGACGGCAAATCTCGCGCTCACATTAAAAGAAGGCGGAGCTGAAGTGTCAGTGTGCGCCTCTAATCCATTAAGCACTCAGGACGATGTCGCCGCGGCAATGGTCAAAGATATGAGAATAAGCACCTTTGCCGTTAAGGGAGAAGATAATAAGCGGTATTATAAACATATCATCAGCGTCCTCGATACAGGGCCTAACATCACGATGGATGACGGCGCGGACCTCGTTTCCACGGTCCATAAATCCAAAAAGAATCTGGCGGCTCAAATATTGGGCGGGACAGAGGAGACCACTACCGGCGTAATACGTTTGAGGAATCTCGAGAAGGAGGGGCTTCTCATTTATCCGATAATCGCCGTGAACGATGCTGACACAAAGCACCTCTTCGATAATAGATACGGGACAGGACAGTCGACCATAGATGGGATAGTGCGCGCGACCAATATCCTCCTTGCCGGCGCCAATTTCGTCGTATGCGGCTACGGCTGGTGCGGAAGGGGCGTCGCTTCCAGGGCCAGGGGGATGGGCGCCAATACAATCGTTGTCGAAACGGACCCGCTAAAGGCGCTGGAGGCCGTAATGGACGGTTATAGCGTTATGCCGCTTAAAGAGGCATCGAGGGCGGGCGATATCTTCATTACCGTTACAGGCGATAAATATGTTATAAGGGAAGAGCATTTCAAGACGATGAAGGATGGAGCGATCGTGGCCAATTCGGGCCATTTCAATGTAGAGATAGATCTGACCGCTCTAAAGCGGCTCTCGGCAAAGGTCCGGAAGGTGCGCGATTATGTTCAAGAGTATACGCTAAAAAATGGGAAACGTATAAATCTGTTGGGCGAAGGAAGGCTTGTGAATCTGGCTGCGGCAGAGGGGCATCCTGCCAGCGTCATGGATATGAGTTTCGCCAATCAGGCGTTAGCTTGCGAATATATCGCTAAGAATTATAAGAAATTGGAGAAGAAGGTTTACAAGGTCCCGGATTTCATAGACAGGAATATCGCGAAGTTGAAATTAGAATCGCTTGGCATAAAGATAGATGGGCTGACGAAGGAGCAAAAAGAATATTTGGAGAGTTGGAAGATAGGAACATAATTAGTATTTCGTCATTCGTACATCGTATATCGTTCGATGTACGAAGTACGATATACGATTTACGAAATACGAACGACGAATATGAGAGGAGTTATTGCAATGGGAAGAAGGCCGCTCGATATGGATAAGATAGCGCTCGAATTGGCGCTTGAGGACGACTTGGAGTCAAAAAGAAAACTAGCCAAAAAAATAACGGCATTGGCTTATAAAAAAGGAATCTACCCTTCCAGTATACATGATTTTTATATGGCGCGCGGGCGCGGAGAGGTCAATCCTAATTTCACGGTTCCCGCCATTAATTTAAGGGCCCTCACCTACGACCTCGCAAAGGCCATATATAGGGTCGCGAAGAAGAATAATGCCGGCGCCTTCATATTTGAGATAGCGAAATCCGAAATGGGTTATACAAACCAGCCTTCTTTCGAATATTCCGCGCTCTTGTTAGCGGCCGGCATAAAAGAGAGATGGACCGGCCCGGTTTTCATCCAGGGCGATCATTTCCAGATAAACGCGAAGAATTTTAAAGAGAACCCGGAAAAGGAACTCGATAGCATAAAGGCATTGATAATCGCCGCCATAGAATCGCAGTTTTATAATATCGACATTGACTCTTCGACGCTTGTCGATTTAACCAAAGGAACGGTGAAAAAACAACAGGAACTTAATTACGAGGTGTGCGCGAAGTTGACTCATTTTATACGTCAAAATACTCCCGGCAATATAAATATTTCCGTAGGTGGAGAAATAGGCGAAGTGGGCAGCAAGAATTCCACGCCCGAAGAACTCCGGGCGTTCATGCTGGGGTATAGGGACCGGCTCCGCAAAGGCCTCGTCGGCATATCAAAAATAAGCATACAGACCGGAACCTCGCACGGAGGGGTAGTCTTGCCGGACGGGACCATCGCTAAAGTAAAGTTGGATTTCGACACGCTGGCGAATCTGTCCAAAATAGCAAGGGAAGAGTTCGGTTTGACGGGAGCTGTTCAGCATGGCGCGTCAACTCTTCCCCCCGAGGCCTTCGGCAAATTCCCTGAATGCGGCGCCGCGGAAGTCCATCTTGCGACGGAATTTCAGAATATGGTATATGAAAGCCCCAGATTTCCGAAAGAGTTGAAGGATAGGGTTTACGATTGGGTTAAAAAGAACTTATCGGGCGAGAGAAAAGCGGACCAGACAGATGAGCAGTTCGTATACTCAACAAGAAAGAAGGCGCTCGGGCCTTTTAAAAAAGATATATGGGGCCTGGACGCAAGTACACGCGACGCTATCGCCGGAGAAATAAAGGCAAAATTCGAATTCCTATTCGAAAAATTGAACGTGGGGAATACGAAGGACCCGGTCAATAAATACACAGAGGTTAAAAGAGTGATAACGAGGAAGAGGCTTGAGGCCGCAAGAACCGCCGTGCCGATAAGCGGTGAGGGAGCGGATTAACTCACACTCTCCGATTTATAAGATATATTCCCAGCCCCGCGAACAAAACATTCCCAAGCCATGCGGATACAAAAGGCGGTAATAATCCCGCCTTGCCGAAGGCCAGACTTATAGCGATTGCCGCATAGTATAATAATCCTATGGCGATGCTCATGCCAACGCCAATTAAAACCCCGCCTCGTGTCGTTATGAGCGCGAAAGGCGCGCCTATCAATATTATTATGAAACTGATGAACGCGAATGATATCTTGTAGTGGAGTTCGACAAGAAGAGATCTGGTGAGTTTTGTCCCGATGCCTTTAAAATTGTCGATATATTTTTTTAGTTGTCTATAACTCATGAAATCGGGTCGCCATTCCCTGTTCGCGAAATCGCTCGGCCTCTCCTTCAATAAGAATATCTTCTCTTTAAAGTAGGCCGGCGCGCCTAAAATCTCGCCGGAATTATCGATTCGACACACAAGCACGTCGTAGAATTTCCAACCCTCCGGCGTCCACACGCCGCTTTTGGCAGCGATCTTGGATATAAGGTTTTGCGACGCGTCATGTTCATGCATGATTATATCCGTGAGAATCTTCTTCTGGGTATCATAGGTTTTGGCGAAAACTATTCTATTTCCAGTGCCGTAGACGGCCACATTATTCAATATCTTGGAAGAAGCCTTCTCGCTGGATTTCATTTTCTCCAGCTCATCCCGCCTTATCACGTTGGAGACCTTTGAACTTATCGGCAAAATCTTGTCGTTCACGACGAATATAAACGCGCTTACGGCAAGACCGATTATAAGGATAGGGGTTAAGACCCTCCAAAGACTTATGCCACCGGACTTCATGGCGATTATCTCATTGTGCTTGTTTGAGTTGCTTAATATATATATGGTCGCCAGAAGGACGGCCATCGGAGTTACTTGAATGAATATAGTAGGCAGATAATAGACATAGAACGCTATTATTGAAGTTATCGGGATCTTGAATTTGATTATATCGTCTAAAAAGGAAAAGATGTCGATGATTGTGGCCATCACGAGAAACGTGACGACGCACCATATGAACGGCCCTATGAAGCCCCTTACCACGTATCGGTCGATAATCTTCAATTTACATCCCTCTTGCCAACGTTAAGCACCTTATCTCTTTCGCGCCGGCGGAAATAAGAGCCTTCGAGCATTCGTCCAACGTGGCGCCTGTCGTCATCACGTCATCAATCAATAATACTTTAAGCGACGCAAAGTCAATGCCGCCCTTTATCTTAAACGCGTCTTCGAGGTTGACTAATCGTTCGGACCTCGAAAGTTCATTTTGGCGCATGGTCGGCCGCGTCTTTTTCAGGGTGTCCAAAAGCGTAATCCCGAATTCTTTTGATAACGAAAGGGCCAACACTTTAGATTGATTAAAACCTCTTTCCCTTAAACGAGCATCTTGTAAAGGGACGAACGTTATCGCGCCGACACCTTCGAGAAGCTCATCTCTAAGTTCTCTCGCGAATTCTATCATATTTGTGGAAAGTATATTGATGAGCGCATATCTGCCTTTATATTTGAATAAATGAATCAGTTCTTTCAGTACCCCTTCGTATAAGCATGCCGAGTACGCCGCATTGAAATAATGCGAGGTTTTTCGACACTCGCCGCATACCTTATCGGCGCTCTGTATTGAGCGGCCGCATCTCTCGCAATATGGACGGGGCAAGCGCCTTATCCGGGCCGCACAGGAATCGCACACCCCGAAATCGTTCATTGCGTCGAGGTCTTTCTTACAGGCCGCGCATCGTAAGGGGAAGATTATATTGAGCAAATTCTTAGAAAGAGCGGTAAAAGCGGCCTTCATGAATGTATGATATCACGCCAGGAAGATATTTGTCAAATTCGTAACCGAATCTGCAACCCGTGGGGTTGTACTCGGGGTTGTGCTCTAATTTTCTTCTTGGCCCTTGACCCTTGGCCCTTGACCCTATATAATATAAAATTATGATAAAAAGAGATTCAAATATTCTGCTTAACGCTCCTTCGAAGGATAAATGGGAAAGGGTCGGCGCGCATAGAAGGGCCGGCGCGGTGGTTCCATTATTCTGTGTCCATTCTAAAAGAAGCGTTGGCATAGGAGATTTTGACGACCTTAAACTTGTTATAGATTGGTGCGATAAGTCCGGCCTATCCATCCTTCAACTCATGCCGATGAACGAGGTCGGCTCTACATACTGTCCCTATGACGCATTGAGTTCGTTCGCCCTTGAGCCCGCGTATATATCATTGGAAGCGCTGTCCGCCGTCGCGAAAAATCGTTCGATGCCCAAAATATCTTCATTGAGGAAAAGATTTCCCTGCGGGGAGGGCCATGTGGATTACGGTATAAAGGACGCAAAAAAAGGTTTACTAACGGAGATATTCCTCGGAGCCGATAATTCAGATTCCAAAGAATTGAAAAAATTCGAGCAGGATAATTCTTATTGGCTCGATGACTTTGCCCTATTTAAAGCGATCAAAGAGGCAAACAACGGCCGGCCATGGTACGAATGGGAGGAAGGTTATAGAAATCGCGATTCCGTTATGCTCGAGGATTTCAGAAGAGAGCACGGTAAAGAGGTTGAATTTCAAAGATGGCTTCAATGGCTCGCTTACAGTCAGTTTAAGAGCGCGAGCGCCCATGCCGAATCTAAGGGCATCAAACTTTGCGGCGACCTTCCGATTCTCATATCGAGAGACTCTGCCGATGCCTGGACGCATCCCGAATTTTTCAATCTTGACTTTGCCGCCGGCGCGCCTCCTGACATGTACTGCGCCAAAGGCCAGCGGTGGGGCATGCCCACATACGACTGGGACAGGATAAGAGACGATGACTATAAGTATATAAGCGATAAATTAAAATTCGCGGAGGAGTTTTATGATATGCTGAGGATAGATCACGTCGCGGGCCTATTTCGCATCTGGAGTATTCCTTATGATGAACCGCTTGAAAATGAGGGGCTCAACGGCGTTTTCGACCCTTCCGAAGAGAAGAGATGGAAAGGCCATGGGTTTCAGATCCTTTCCAAGATGCTTGAAAGCACATCGATGCTTTTGATAGCCGAGGACCTCGGCATAATACCAAAGGTATGCCCTGATACAATGAGGGAACTCGGCATTCCGGGCAATGATGTCCAGCGCTGGGCAAAAGACTGGAAGGGGAGACGCGATTTTTTAAAGCCCGAAGAATATCGGCTGATTTCCGCGGCGATGCTGTCCACTCACGACACGACCAATTGGCCCGCGTGGTGGGAGAATGAGGCCGGAACGGTTGACGAGGAACTATTCATAAGGAAATGCCGAGACCGCGGAATAGATTATGACTTAGTAAAGAAAGGCCTCTTTGACAAAGAGCTTTCACGGCACGGCAGGTTGAGATGGCTCACCCTTATTCAATCAAGCGCGATATTGATAAATATATTGGGAAAGAAAAAAGAGGAGGTATCGGATTTTATTGAGATTTACGAGGATACATATAATGAAAAGGAAAAACTTTGGAGACATTTAAAGATAAAGGGGCCGATGAGGGAGAAATCGGACGCGGGGATCGTGGCCGAGGCATTAAAAATAACCCATGATTCGCGCTCCATATTCTGCATCGAATCTCTTCTTGATCATCTATTCTTCGCCAACATTTTAAAAGGCGACCCATACCGATACAGGATAAATCGGCCCGGCACCGTATCTAAGAAGAACTGGTCTTTAACGATCCCGATTTCTCTTGAAGAACTATCGGAGCATAAAATCTGTGATGATATAAGAGATATGATTAAAGCGTCAGGCAGACTATTAAAGTAGAGGTATTTATGGCTAAGCAAAGGCAGGCGTGGGGAACGAGGCTCGGGATCATAATGGCTGTCGCCGGAAGCGCGATAGGGCTGGGGAATTTTTTGAGATTTCCCGTGCAGGCGGCCTCGAACGGCGGCGGCGCGTTCATGATCCCCTACTTCATCAGTCTATTTCTTTTGGGCATTCCGCTCATGTGGATAGAATGGACGCTCGGCCGTTACGGCGGAGGATTCGAGCACGGGACAGCGCCAGGCATATTCCACACGATGTGGCGGAAGAGCCGTTTTATAAAGTACTTCGGAGTCATCGGCATCTTTGGCCCCTTGGTCATATTCATCTATTATACCTATATAGAGTCCTGGACTCTCGCCTACAGTTTCTTCGCGCTGACAGGAAAATATTCCGGTCTTGGCACCCAGGAATCCATGCAGTCATTCCTGAGGGGATTTCAGGGGCTTGAGAAGAATCTGTATTTTTCCGGGCTTGGGCCCTCATACCTATTTTTCATAATAACGTTTTTGGCTAACATAACAGTCATATACTACGGAATAAAAGGCGGGATTGAGAGATTGTGCAAAGTGGCAATGCCCCTCCTTTTCATATTCGGGATAATAATAATGCTGCGCGTCCTTTCTCTCGGGATACCCGACCCTTCAAGGCCGTCATGGAATTTAACCAACGGTCTAGGATTTCTATGGAATCCCGATTTTAGCGCCCTCAGGAGCGCGAAGGTGTGGCTCGCCGCGGCGGGCCAGATATTCTTCACTTTGTCAGTCGGCATCGGCGTGATATTGACTTACGCGAGTTATCTTTCCAAAGGCGATGATGTTGTCCTGTCCGGGCTATCCGCTGTCAGCACGAACGAATTTGCCGAGGTTGTCATAGGCGGAAGCATAGTGATTCCCGCCGCGTTCATGTTTTTCGGCCCTCAGGGCGTGGAACAAGTGGCGAGGGCCGGCGCGTTCAATTTAGGTTTTGTTACAATGCCTTTGATATTCGAACGCGTCATCATGGGCGCTTTCTTCGGCTGTATCTGGTTCCTGCTACTTTTTTTGGCGGGGATCACATCCTCGGTATCTTTAGCGCAGCCCGCGGTCGCCTTTCTGGAGGATGAGTTCGATATCTCAAGGCCGAGGGCCGTTACCATTTTCGGCATCGTGACATTTCTACTATGTCAGCCCTCTATATTCCTGTTGAGCAAGGGCGTAGTTAACGAGCTTGACTTCTGGGGCGGAACGTTCTGCCTCGTCCTGTTCGCCACATTCGAGACGATTCTTTTTGCTTGGGTCTTCGGCATGGAAAGGGCATGGACGGAGATCCATCATGGCGCGGATATGCGGGTGCCGAGGGTTTATAAATTTATAATAAAATACGTAACGCCTCTATTCTTACTGTTTATATTAGGATTCTGGTTCTACCAGGATGGTATCCCAACTCTAATGATGAAGTCAGTGCCTCAGGCCGATAGGCCCGTCGTCCTCGCGACTCGCGCGGGCCTAATTATTCTCTTCCTGATTTTATCTTACCTGGTTCACGTCGCGTGGCGGAAGAAGAGGCGCGCGGCGAATTTTAAAGGAGCGAAGGCATGAGATTATCGGGCTGGATTTTTCTCATTCTCTCTTGGGGCTTCATCGTCGCGCTCGTCGCGTTTTGTTTCTACAAGGTGTTCGCGAAGAAGAAAGTGGATTAAATTTTCTCATAGCATGGAACGAGTTGGTATAAAGAATTTGACAAGAAGCGAACTTGAGAAAGCGTTGGCGGGGTTGGGCGCCGAGAGATATAGGGCGCGGCAGATTTTCAGATGGCTTTACATAGTCGGAGTAAGGTCGTTCGATGAGATGACAGATATCCCGGAAGACCTTCGCCGGAAGTTGAAGGCGAAATTTCACATAACGCATGCAGCGCTTTTAGATTCGAGGCGTTCCTCTCTCGATAGCACCACCAAATATCTACTGAAGCTCGAAGACGGCAATACGGTAGAGGCCGTATTGCTGCCCGAGGAGAGAAGGAATACCATTTGTCTTTCATCGCAAGTGGGGTGTAAATACTGCTGCGGTTTCTGCGCGAGCTCAATCTTTGGCTTTGTGAGAAATCTTAAGGCATCCGAAATCCTTGACGAGGCCATTTTTATCAAAAGAGAGCGGCCGTCCGCGCAAATTACCAATTTGGTCTTTATGGGTATAGGCGAGCCCTTTGATAATTACAATAATGTTTTAAAAGCGATTAAAATTTTTAATGATAGCGCCGCATTCAATATAGGAGCAAGGCGGATTACCGTGTCGACGTGCGGCATAATCCCCGGGATAGAGAGATTAAAAAATGAGGGCCTGCAGGTAGAGTTGTCAGTCTCTTTGCACTCGGCAGATGACAGCAAGAGGTCAAAACTTGTTCCGGTAAATAAAATTTATCCTCTGAAGGAATTAATGAAGGCCGCGAGAGACTATACGGACAAGACAAGCAGGATAATAACCTTTGAGTACGTCATGCTCAGAGATGTAAATTCCTCCAAAGATGACGCCGGAAAATTAGCGCGGCTCTTGAAAGGAATTAAGTGTAAAGTTAATACGATATCATACAATAGAATTAGTCCGACCGCGACGCCATTTAAGCCGATGAAGGCGAGGGATTATGAAGCGCCTTCGGAAGCAGACGTTAAAATCTTTATAAGGACGCTAAAAGAAGAAGGCGTCAATGTAGTCCACCGTAAATCTAAAGGGGCCGATATAGAAGCGGGCTGCGGTCAACTAAAGGCATCGCGATTGAAAAATGCATGAACCTGCCATAAAGAAGAGTCTAAGGTTTTCACTGCTCGATGGGCTATTCGCGAGCATAATGTTTGGCATAAGCGAGACCTTCATCGTGCCTTACGCGATCGCCATGAAGGCGAGCGTAAGGCAGATAGCGGTCTTGTCTTCCTTGCCGGGCCTCGTAGGGGCGCTTCTGCAGGTAAAATCCGCGAGCATTGTCGAAAGGCTCGGCTCGAGGAAGGAGCTGATAAATTCTTCGGTACTGATTCACGCCCTGATGTGGCTTCCCATTATCGCGCTTCCCTATCTTATGTCCGGCGGAGCAGGGGCGCAGCCTATCTTATTGATAATATTCTATACCTTATTCATCGCGGCCGGTTCGCTGGCGCTGCCGGCATGGTCCAGTTTAATGGCGGACCATGTTCCGGAGACAGAGAGGGGCCGCGTCTTCGGTTGGCGGAACAGGGTTTTTGGAGCCATTCATGTATTGAGCATGTTTTCGGCCGGTTTAGTCCTTTATCTTTCTAAGCGTTTTGGTTTACACGGATTTCTGGGTTTCACGGGCATATTTATTATCGCGTTCATCTCTCGGCTAATATCGTGGAATTTTTTGACGCGGATGTATGAGCCGCAGCTAAAAATATCTAAAGAAGATCGTTTTTCGATATTCGATTTTTTGAAACGGATGAAGAGCTCTAATTTTGGAAGGTTCGTTATATTTGTCGCCGCGATGAATTTCGCCACGCTTTTGGCCGGGCCCTTTTTCAGCGTCCTCATGCTTAGGGAATTGAAATTCAATTATCTCACTTATACCATAATACTCATGGCCGCTACGCTGACAGGTTTCGCCGCGATGAAAGTATGGGGCACGCACGCCGACAGATTTGGGAATCGCAGGATCTTAAGACTAACATCTCTCTTCATTCCTATAATACCGATACTGTGGCTATTTTCTCAAAAACCAATCTATCTTATATTCATTCAAGTTTACTCCGGGTTTCTTTGGTCCGGCTTCAACCTGAGCGCCTCTAATTTCATATATGACGCCGTGACGCCTCAGAAGAGAACGCGGTGCATAGCGTATTTCAATGTCATAAACGGCCTTGCCATATTTTCAGGCGCCACGCTGGGAGGACTTTTGTTGAAATTTCTTCCCAATCTATTCGGATATAAGATATTGACGCTTCTATTGATATCGGGAATTTTAAGATTTTTCGCGGCCGGCCTCTGCATGTTCGTGAAGGAAGTGAGGCATGTTAAGGATATCTCAAATTTAGGATTATTTTATAACATGATGGGCTTCAAACCAGCCCCATCTCTTTCCGTCGAAAAGGAATAGGAGGCGGCGTAAAATATTTTGTTTCAATGGATATTTTTGGCAGATTGACCGTCAGGAGCCCTTTCGGCGGATTTTGCCATCAAGGATTTTTATATCATGTGGTATCTATTAATCTTCTATCTTGCCCTTATGGTATACTCCTCTTAATACCTTTGGGAGGTAGCTAAAATCTTGGCAAAATCTATCGCCTTAAGGGCATCCTGCCGGTATCTGCCTACACAGCACAAAATATTTTACTTTGTGGCTGGGGAATAAGAAGAATCTCCAGCAAACCCTAAAAGTTCCGCCAGATAAAGAGAACGAAAACTTTTATTATGTTCTACCCTGAAGTAAGATATTTTGTATAGCAAGTGAAGTTACGGGTGGCCGAGGTCAAGCCTTGAGGGCTTGAAAAAAGGCGGCGAGTGCTTATGGGATGGGGTTATCCCGAATTTTTATAAAGGAAAAATTCGGGATTTGCTGAAAGCAAA
>Ga0155748_149_pt8 | contig 13716 bp, 11 predicted proteins | sample RifCSPlowO2_01_FD_107402 | JGI IMG/M metagenome (GOLD analysis project Ga0155748, IMG submission 107402) | Omnitrophica bacterium RIFCSPLOWO2_01_FULL_45_10
TCGCGGTATTTAGTGTTAAAGCATGCCAGCCATAACCCTGCCCCGAATGAGGCGGCACAAGCCATCATAAAGAAAAAGGGGAGAAAAAAAATCCGTCCGGAAGGAATAAATCTATACCAGACCATAAGAAAAGACAGGATTACAAGCGATATCAGAAAATCGAGCATGCTTACGATGATCGCGCTCGTTGGTATGATTATGCGGGGAAAATAGACCTTCAAAATCAGATTGGCGTTGTTTATCAGGCTATCACTCGCTTCGCTTAGAGAGGTCGCAAAAAATTGCCACGGAAGCATTGCCGAAAAGACCAATATTGGATAAGGAACTCCGTTTGAGGGAAGTTTGGCGATCTTCCCAAATAGAATCGTGAAAACCACCATGGTCAGGACCGGACGGATGACGCTCCATGCGATGCCGATGGTTGTCTGTTTATATCGCACTAAGATGTCGCGCCAGGAAAGGAAATAAAATAATTCCCTATAACGCCATATGTCTTTCCAGTAGCGGCGTTCGGCGCGGCCGGGCTCTATGACCAGATCGTATTGCTGCTGAAGGTACATCTATTATCCAAAAGAAGTAATTGCTTTGGCTGAACTCTGTGAAAATTATCCACAATGCAGGAACCTTTATAATAAGGTTGCGCTTTACTCTTTCATTTAGATTTTTTCTCTTACGCCATTCTTAATATAGACGGCTGATTGAGCGGCTAAATCAAGCAGTTTGGTTTCCTTTGGTTTTTCACCATCGTCGTCGCGGATTATCCGTACCACAGGACGCGCAGGATTATCGTTGTTGAGTTTTATGACTTCGGCGGTCTCTCTGGTATTCAACTCCACAAGGCTCCCTATAGGATAAATGCCTATTCTTTCGATTAAAATTTTTATTATTTTATATTCAAAGGTATTTTTATTAACTATGATTTCCCTCAATGCTTCAACAGGCAGGAAACTTACGCGATGCGGCCTCAAATGCACCAAGGCTTCGAATACCGAGACTAAACCAACTATCTTCGCGTATTCATGAATGAATTCGCCTTTTAGGCCCCTTGGATAACCGGAACCGTTTACACGTTCATGATGTTGATAAGAGACCGCGATGACCGCGTCGCTTAACCCGTCGATATTTTTTAAGATTTGGGTTCCGAACAAGACGTGATTTTTTACCACTTCGCGTTCTTTGAAAGTCAATGCTCGGGGTTGTGCGGCTAACGCAAGATACTTTGTCATCCCTATGTCATGGAGAAGCGCGGAAGCTCCCAGTCCTATTAACTCAGACCGCTGATAGCCCATACCGATTCCCACTACTATAGAGTAAATACAACTACTTACCAAATGGCCATACAGGTAATCCACATCTCCGGCATTTTTGATTAGGGCCGGCCGCAATATCTTCTCATCGCCAAGGCCTAATGCATCAACTATCTTCTCGCATTTCTGCATAATCTTATCGCTATCAATCGTCTCATAATCGACATCATCGCAAAACAGTTCTCTTAGTAAAGATTCGACCTCATCATATAACCCTACCCCGTCCTCTTCTATCTTTAAGACGGTTTCGGGCTTAAGTCTTACAAGCCCAGAGATCCTGATCTCGGGCTTCAAATATTTCCCTTCTTTTCCTTTTTCATATTTAACTATGTTAGAGTAATATGCTTTGTCAGAATCTTCCTTTTGGGGCTTAACGGAAGGAGGGGGCAAATGGGCTAAGAGCGCTTTTTGCGGACGCATTAAAGGAAATTGCAGCGTCTTTATCGACGATGCCTTGCCGCGTTCGGATGCCGATCGCTCCTTTTCCTTTTCTCCCACATTTTTAAGGATATCGGACATCCTAACCATGGTTATTACAAAATACCTATCTTTTCTTCTATTTCGATCGGCGATTCTTCCAAGTCGTCAGCGACTTCTATGATTATATTTTTATCAATCCTATCCGCCGTTCCTCCACAACCCACTAATAAGGCCATATCACATATATTATTGATTCTTCTGGGTATTCCTCCCGAAAATCTGTAGATCTCGATTAGCGCGTCTTCATTAAACACATCCGTTATCGCCCCGGCCACCTTTAACCGATGCTGCACATATCCTTTCGTCTCATTCTGGGAAAGCGCCTTGAGGTGATACCTCACCGCTAATCGTTGTCTCAATTGAGGCAGGCCATTTATCCTTTCTTTCAGTTCTGGTTGGCCTAAAAGGATGAGTGTAAGAAGAAAACTATCGTTTAACTGAAAGTTCAAGAGGAGCCGCAATTCCTCAAAGCCGTTTTCGTCAGGTATGGCCTGGGCCTCATCTACGACAATTACGGTATTCTTATTCTCATCTTTCTTTCTGTATAAAATTTCATTAAGGGCGTGGAGAAGGTCTGTCTTTGAGGTTAAAGAAGATACTGTGCCGCCTAATTGATATATGATCTCTCTTATAAGTTCTAATTCCGGCAATCTCGGATTGAAGACGATGGCAGTCTGATATCGCTCATCCGACAGTTCTTTCAAAAGAACCCTGCTCAAGAGGGTCTTGCCGCTTCCATATTCACCGGTAAGGATGCCCGCGCCCTTCCGCTCCTTAATGACGTAGAGCATCCTCGACAAGGCCTCTTCGTGCCTCGGAGAGGAATAGAGGAAACGCGGATTCGGCGCGTTCTCAAACGGCTTCTCTTTCAACTTCCAATATTCTTCGTACATACTATATCAGCCTGTTTTAACCTTGCTCGGCCGCCAAACCCTCTTCTTCCAGAATAAGCCGTGGCAGCGATAAAACGATCGCGGCAATGAACCAGAATGGTTCCATTATGCGGATTATTATAAAAGTGTTTGTGCTGAGAGCGTGAAACAGAAGGCCTATGAAGCCCGCCAAAAATCCTACAGTCAAGCCAAATCCAAAATCGTTCGACTTTATTCTCTGTGTATTAAAGACGGCCTTCGCCATCTGAAAAAGTTTGGACAGAACACGCGCAAACAGAAATAATCCTAATAAGCCGACTTCGGTCAGTGTCGAAAAAAACTGGCTGTCGATGAAAAACTTGCCGGCTCCATGGCCCCATATAGGGCTCTTCGGCAATTTTTCAAATAGCACGCCTTTCCAACTCTCTATGCGGGCCTGAGGAGACTCCTCCCATTTCAAATGGACCCCTTCCGTTGTCTTTTTCGCTACGACAGTAGTCATTATTCTACTTCTTATCATGTTAGGCATGAAGATTATCATCATGACGAAAATAATACTCATCGCGTATATGAGGACTAACCTTCTCGAAAAAAATAGAAAACCAAACATCATGGGCAGAAGGGCCAGATAAGAACCGCGTGACAACGAATATAAGAACGCCCTGCCTAAAAGAATTATGAGCCCTCCTAAAAATACGCGCAAGGGCACTGAGGGCGTAGTTAATAGAATGCCGCCTGAAATGGCGAGCATAAAAATAGCATAGCCCCCGAGCGTTCCGGATTCGCCGCCCCCTTTTCTCTCTACGGGCGGGCTTGCCCTAAAGAAAGTGGTGCCTTTTTCTATTTCTTTCCCGATAAAGGTATTAACGTGCAGGCCTACCATTAACGCCGTCGCAAGAAAGACTGCGACGAGCATTTTTGATTGGCCTAAACTTTTCAGGTTGTCTCTCACCATCAGAAATAATAGAAAATATTCCAAGTACTTGATGATACAAAAAAAACTATGTCTTAGGTCGATCACGCTGAAAAAAGCGGCGAATAAAGAGGATATTACGCATATGAGTATGTATAAAAAAAACGGTTTTGTGAGAGGCGTCTTAAACACGTCGGCTATATTTTTTGTGAGGGCGGTTCTTATAAACCATGCCAGAATTATTATCAAAAGGATGAGGTCTTCTATTCTTATCGTTATCTCTCTGGACGTTGTTTGCCCTACGATAATTTCCGGAGAGAAAAGCATCGAAGCAATAATAATGACTAAACCGATATTCGCGTTTATCAAAGTCGTGATAACTATTAGCAGAAAAAAGAGGAGCCCTAGGGCCTTAATATCAAACGAGGTCCTTATTGTGAAAAAACTTACAAGAAGGGCTACAAGTAAAGTGATGAAAATTAAAAGATTGTCTTTCTTCATGGCATTGGGCTAAAAAACATTCCTGATTTTTTGTCGCGCTATATCGAACCCTTGATTGACGGAAAATCCTGCCTGGATAGGTCTATAACGCTCGATTGTTTGACCGGCTCTCCGTCAGCGTCCCGAAGGATCATCACCACCGGCCTTAAGGGTGAACCCGGTTGGACGCTGATAACCCTCGCGATTTCATCCGTTTCTAATATCACAATGCTTCCTACGGGATACACGGACATCTTATTTATGAATAATTTTATAACACCGGAATCAAAATTATTCTTGAGCGAGCCCAACAGAAATCTAACCGCGTTATGCGCGTTCAACGCGGCGCGGTGAGGCCTTTTGTGCGTTATCGCCTCGTACGTATCCGCGAGCGCGAGTATCTTGGCATAGGCGTTAATCTTGTCCGCCTTCATGCCTTTAGGATAACCGCTTCCGTCTATCCTCTCATGATGCTGACGTATAGTCTCTTTGACAACTTCGCTGAACGTTCCGACTCTATCGACAACGGCCAAACTATTTTGTATATGCGTCTTGACCAAACCGTGTTCCTCATCCGTCAATTTCCGAGATTGAGCGGCGATCTCCCTTAAGGCATCCATTCCCACGTCATGGAATATGCTCGATAAACCGATATGGCTAAGCCGCGACTTGTTAAATCCCATATTCAACCCGATGATCGAAGACAGGATAACGACATTAACGATGTGATGCGGTAGGTAATATTCCTCAACTCTATCGTCATAAATGTTTGTCAATATGCTGTCTCCCAAAACTAATTGATTGAAAAGATCGTCCAGAAGACCATATAACTTATCCATATAAACGCTTAAATCTTCCCGCGTTCTTATCTTCACCAAGAGGGTCTTTAGGGTCTCTACCGCCTTTTCATATATATCTTTCGCCTTTTCCTGATTATCTACGCCGTGTTTTCTCACCTCAGCAATAAGTTTTTTCGAGACAAGAGAATGGTCTTCTGGTTTCTTCTCATCTTCGATTTTAGTCATCATATCTTGTTTGGGAAAACTTACGGGCGGTTCAGGAGATTTCGACGGCGGGATATCTATATCTTTCTTCTCGTCTTTTTCTTCCACCTTCTCCGCGTCTTCATCGGGCTTTTCTTCTTTACCTCTTAAGATATCAAACATTCTTGGCATAGATTGACGGCTCCATATTTAAATCTTTAATAACCCGTTCCGATAACTGCCTATCGATGATCTTCGCCTCTTGTCCAAAACCTATCAATAAACACATGTCGCAAACATTATTTATTTTCCTCGGCAGCCCTTCGGAATAATTATAGATCACTTCGAACGCTTCTTTATTAAATATCTCGTTTTTTGCGCCCGCGACCGAGAGGCGATGTTTTATATACGTCTCCATCTCATTCTTGTCGAGGCCTGACAGATGATATTTTATGCCGAGCCGCTGCTGCAGTTGTGGAATGGAGTTGACCATAACCAATAATTCAGGCTGCCCTATCAATACCAATGTGATAAGAAATTTGTCATTTAATTGAAAATTCAAGAATAGCCGTATCTCTTCCAGCGTCTCTTTATTCTTTATTATCTGCGCCTCGTCTATCAATATCAGCGTCTTTTTGCCTTCATTAAAATTTTTATAAATTACATCCTGCATGATATGCAAAAGTTGCGGCTTCGGCCCCCTTACGTGCTCGTTCTTCAACTGATAGATTATCTCTTGAATGAATTGAGTGGGGCTGAGCTGTGGATGGATTATGAGCGCGACCTCATAAATCTTATTCTTTACCAATTCGTCTATAATTATTCTGCTAAGAATAGTTTTGCCCGACCCGTATTCCCCTGTCAGCATCGCCGCGCCCTTCTCCTCCTTAATGGCATAGAGAAGACGCATCAGCGCCTCTTCGTGCTTTTTGGAATAATACATGAAGCGGGGGTCGGGAGTATTCTCAAAAGGTTTTTCCGTTAAACCCCAATAATTCTCATACATATCCGCCGCCCTTTCCTTTTTCTATATCCGATATTCCCGGCGTTTCAGCTTTATCATCTTCGCCGTAATATTTCCTGTTGTAATAGTAGTAGGTATCCATGCCTATCTCCGGCGTCACGTTATTTAAGATGACCCCCGAGACCGCGCCCTTGCCCTTTACGCTCTCTATCTGGGTCTTGGCCCTGCGCAAAGCGAGCCGCGACGTTGAACCTGCCTTATATACCAATAATACCCCGTCTGTTTTTGGAACTAATATGGAGGGCTCGCTCACCGCCAGTATAGGAGAAGAATCTATTATCACTACATCATATTTATTTCTAAAATATTTTAGCGTCTCGTCGGTCTTTTCCGAATTGAACAGATTTATCGTATTTGGAAATACTGAGCCCGATGTAATTATGTTAAGATTGTTAAGCCATGGTTTATCTATGACATTCTCAACGCCGGTTGAGCCGAGCATAAGATCGGTGGCCGTTTTAATAGCGGAATCGGCGCTTAACTTGCCCATCAATATGTCTGTAAGGCCTCCCTCTTTTTTGCTCAGGCCAAAAATCTTATGCACATTTGCCCGTCGGGTATCGGCATCCAAAAGGAGAACCTTATACCCTAACTGCGCCAGTATGACGGCCAAATTGGACGAGATGAGGGATTTGCCCTCTTCTGGATTACAACTTGTTATCATCAGTATTTTATTCTTTATCCTTTCGCCCTTTCCGAACATCACCTGTAAATTTACGCTCAAAATGCGGAATGCCTCCAGGAAGAGCGAACTCCCCTTTTCGAGCACGTCGATATGCGGCTTGCGTAATCCCTCTTCTTTTTTAGCGGCTCTTTTAGGAAATAATTTCCTCCACCCTTTCGTTTTGGTCTCTTCTCCCTTTTCCTTTACGCTATAAAAGGGAATCACCCCCAAAACACCCACCTTTATGAAACTCTCGATGTCCTCGACTTTTCCAATGGAAGTATCGAGATGTTCGGTCACCATCGCGGCCGTCACTCCCAGCAGAAGGCCGAACATCAACCCTATCATATAATTTTTTGGCTTATTGGGATAAACGGGTTTTTTCGAAGGGATCGCCGGGCTTACCAGAATAACGTTATCGACCTTCTCGGCCTCTTTGATCATCGCCTCGTTCAATCTTTGCTTAAGATTAGTATACAAACCTTCGTTGATGGCGGTATCTCTTTTCAGAATTCCGTATTCGAATTCTTCTTTTGGCAATTTACTCAATTCATCTTTCAGCGACGCTATCTGTTCGCGGAGCCGCATTATGTCCGGATGTTTTTCAGTGAATTTAGTTGAGATCTCGGTCTCTCTTTTATCTAACTCATAAATCTGATTGATGATATTAACGCCCACGCCGACAGCGCCTTGGGTGGTGAGAACCCGCAGCCTCTCCTCCTGCTCCCTTAGTTTGGCCGAGGTATCGGCGAGTGTCTCTTCGATAAAAACCCTCACACCGTGAGTTTTCTGGTTCTTCTGCTCGCGATTTACCCTTTTAAACACTTCTGTTATTTTGTTCGCTATCTCTGCCGCTTTGTAGGGGTCTCGAGACGTTGCGTATAATCTTATTAAATGAGTCTGCTCTACGGCATCAGCCGAAACATCGTCGTTTATCGCGCTGACTATGTAATCCCTTTCCTTATCGCTCATATCATCTTTTATCCATCCTAACTCTTTCGCGGCTTGCTCTATGATGGGCCTTGATACAAGTTGCTTTGTATAATCGGACATTTCAAGTTCAGGCATCCAATATTCTCGAGGAGATGGAAATATGACATCGGAAGGGAGCGTCAGATACGGATCTACTTTTACAAGAACCGATGCTTTGTAAAGCGGCGTTTGAGCGGCCGTATAGATAAATATGCTTAGAAAGACCGCTAAAAATGCGGCGATGACAAGACGTCTTCTTTTTAAAAATATGTTCCAATAATCCCTTAGGTTTAGTTCATATAACTGCGGCACACTCTGTTCCCTTCGCTAATCGTTCACCTTCCTTATCCTATTATGGAAAAACCAGGCATTGGCCTCTGTCGCGAGACCCGACGCGGTAAGGACCGCGCTGGCGCTCGGTTGTATGTCACTTAGAAATTTATTGAAATCCGCTATAAATGTCCTCGGCACATATACGAGGTCATTCGGCTTAATAATGAAGTCTCTCGTCGATACTCCATGCCTGAAGGCGTGAAACACATTCACCCTTCGCACCTTTGGATGCATCGTGAAATTGTCGGTAACCACTATCACGCTCTCTCTTTTAGATGCACTGGTAAAGTCTCCGGCGAGGGCTATTATTTGCAAGAGATTTGTTGTCCCTGTAAACGTATATATGCCCGGGTATCCGATTTCACCCAATACAATAATTTTATTTCCTGCGAATTCTCTAACCGATACCGTGACTTCAGGGGATTTGACAAATTTGGAGAGTTCTTCTTTAATCTTGTCCTGCAATTGATCTATGCTTAAGCCTGAGGCCTTGATCGTGCCTATTAAAGGATATGATAATTTTCCGTCGGGCCTTATTTGAACGTCTCTTGAAAGGTCGGCGTTCTGCCAGACAAAAACCTCTATCTTGTCTCCCGGCGCTATATAATATTCGCCTCCCGGATCTTCGCCGAAAAGCGGCTCTTGTTCAGCGGATATGGAACCTGCCCTTATTCTTAAATACTCTTTACCTTGGCAGTATACTAAAGGGGCGGTAGAAATGATAGAAAATGAGACCAAAAGGCTAATAGCCCAATATCTTTGGGATGTTTTCATACTTCCTGTATATTATCGGGGTATATTAGTATAAATATCATAAAGTATAGCACAAAATATAAGAAAATCCAACTTTATTCTTTTATAACCTTATGAATAGTCCCGGGCGGTGAGGGAAGTTGGCGATATTTCTTTTATTTATCAAGGGCTATAAAGGCACGCCTTCAGCACTTTATATGGCCCCTTAAATAGCCGGACTAAATAGCGTAGGTAAATATAAACTGGTTTTGAATCTTCTTTTTTAAAATTTAACACAACCTCTTTCGGGGGAAACAAAACTCTTTTTATTATCGCGATATATTCCGAAAGGCCCTTTGCTTCTAGCAATTCAAAAAATACATAACTCAGGAAGTTGCCTATTAACCGTCTTCTAATGCCGCTTCTAAACATGATCTTTTTATCCATGAATCTCTCAATCCATATGCGTTTTACGAAGTTTGGTTTAATCTCCCGGAGAGCGGCGGGAGAAATATGGGGATTAAAAAATTCTTTTGACATTTTAAGCGCGCTATAAAGTGAATTTGACAATCTAAACCTTTTGGCTTTGTTTATTATGCTATTCCAATCTAGGCTATTTTCGTATTTGCGCAAAAGTTCATTTATATCGCAGACATATCTTAATTGAGCGAGACAACTGCTATTTGTAAAATGGGCGGATAGATAAAGAAGCAGTTCTTCTTTCTCGAAATCATAATAACTAATGCCGTCTTCTTCTCGTAATCTCGCGCCATTCCATAATCCCTCTATCCGTTCCCTGCTGCGAAGCATCATGGTAATATCCCAGTGTAATTCTACCGTCATTGCCTCCGGCTTGGAGAAGTGATATTGCCATTGCAAGGATTTCATTTCATGAATGGGGTCAAGTGAATATCCGGCTTCTTCAAAGAGAGTTCGCGCGTTCTCTTTATCATATTCTTTTATCAGAAGGTCAATATCAGCGCTTAAGCCCCGCATTCCGATGTCGCCGTAGATTCTCTCTGAAAGGATTGTTCCTTTTAATGGTATGACCGGTATTTTATTTGACGCGAATGAGTTGAGAATGGCAAGTAGTTCTTTATGCCGTAAGGCGGTTTTCGACGCTATATAGAGATATGCCGACTTTAACCGCTCGAATACAACCTGTGGAAGATGTGTCAGGGGGGCGATCTCATTTAGAGCGCTATATACTGAGATGGTGACGCCGTTTCTCATTGTGATTTCACAAAATCGCTCCCAATCTATCCCCACCTTTATCAGGCTAACGGCCTTTTTCTTCAATGTCTCGTCCAAATGTTGTCTTGCGCATATCAAAAGCAGTTCTTCCGTGTTATTGAGAACCGGATTGCCATCTTTTAACCTGTTTTTTACTTTTGAGAAGATTAGCCTCCATTCTATTGCCAGGCTTATATACCCCGATAGAAAACAGAGTATCTTTGAATACCTTAATGAAATTTTTGCGATAACCCTATTGATCCCCTCCCACCTGCGGCTTTCTAAATTTATATAAAGATTCTTTCTTCTGATCTCCGTTACTCTGCCTGCGATGGAATCTATAGCTACCCCATTATCGATACCTTCTCTGCGAGCGTCTCCTTTTGTAAAATAAACTCTGCCTTTTATATTTTCGACAATCTTAACCACTCTGTGAACGAAGAACCATGGCCCATCCTTTTCCCCTATGTTTATAGCGATAATATCTCCGATCTTTATCGCGCCATCATCATTTATGCGTTCTATCTTTATTCTATCGCCATTCTTTATGAAAGGGTACATGCTCGTCCCAGATGCGTTTATATATATGGCGATACCGCTATTCAGCAAAGATAAATACAAATTTTTTGTGAGGTTGTTTGCCTCTTCTCTTTTCATCACACCTGACTCGCGAATAAATCTCTGTACCCCCGGCTTCTTTCTATCAGTTCCGCATGAGTACCGATCGTCACGCTGGAAGGGCCTTCCAGAAAATATACCCGATCCATCTTTTCGATTGCTGATAACCTGTGAGAAACTATAATTACGGTGGAATCCGCAAGGCCTCTCTTAATATTGTCGATGATTTTATCTTCGGTCTCTGAATCGAGGGAGGACATCGCCTCATCTAAAATCAATATCTTGGGCCTCTTTATTACGGCCCGGGCTATAGCGATGCGTTGTTTCTGGCCCTCAGAAATTTTACAGGCATTTTCACCGATTATAGTATTATAGCCGCCTGGAAGCGAATCTATAAAATTATCGATACGGGCGATCTGCGCCGCATTTTTAACCTCATAGAAAGCGGCATCTTCTTTGCCAAACTTTATATTATGTTCTAACGTATCGTTCCATAAATAGGATTCTTGCGGAACGAATCCTATCTGTCCATAGAAGGAATTGGATTTTACATCATTTACATTGTGCCCGTCGATAAGTATTTCGCCATATAACGGCCTGTAAAGCCTGACTATTAAACTCAATAAGGTAGTTTTGCCGCATCCCGATGGGCCGGTTATCCCAACGCAAGAACCTCCGGCAATATCAAATTTCAAATTATCCAAAATCTTTGCTTCTTTTTTATAACCGAAGGTAATGTCTGTGAACCGTATCTCTCCTTTTGAAAATATAATATCCTTGGATTGTTTATCATTGTTTAAATCATATCTCGCGTCCAAGATGGCCCCTAACCTTTCGCAAGAGATGGCGCCCATAGTTATCTGGCGAATAAAATCTACTGATAGGTCATGTAATCCTGATAATTGAGCCAAGTAAATAGCTATTGCGCTAAGCGTTCCTAAAGTCATATTATTTATTAAAACCTGGTATCCTCCAAAAAAAATAATTAGGCCGAACAATATGCGATTGGTTAAACTATTCGCAAATGACCCTGCTGTTCTTAATTTTGTATCTTTGCAATCAAATCTGATATTCTTTATTAAATCATTGATATGCCGTCTTATCACATGCCGCTCTTTTCCAAAAACTTTTATAAGCAGCATATGTGATAAAATTTCTTGGGTTTTGTCAAAAACATACTCCGTATTTTCAATCCATATCTTTAAAGATTTCCTCATTCTCTCATTAAAATAATACGGAACCAAATACAATACAGGTATAAAAGCTAATGCCATCAGCGCCATTTTCCAATCAAGATATAAAATAATCACAAAAATAAATAGTGCTTTAGGGATTAAATAAACTGCTTGCGGTAAACTATCTGCGATAAAAGACATGGCCTGCGCTATATCATGATTGATCTTAAAAAGATTTTGGCCCGTTGAACTGCTCTGGAAAAAATCATAAGGAAGATCCCGCAATTTATTAAAAACATCCCGATTTAAATCGAAATTGCTGCGCAATTTTATATAATGATTAAGATAGGTATTCAATCCATTGATAATGCTATGCAATACAGTTATTATTCCTCCGATTATGATCAGGATTATAAATAACGGTAGATCCCTGTTAATATAAGCCTTATCAATGATAAGTTTAGCAAGATAAGGATTTATCAAGCTAGAGACGATGCCTATCCCGCTCAAAAATAATATGAAGAGCTCTCTCTTCCAAAACGGAAGTAAATAGCGGTAAAATTTGATATATTTCATCCTATTGACCTTATATAAGATATTATAGACTTGTCCTTTTTAAAACCTAATTTATAAGCCTTCTTTCGCGCAACTAATTCATGGCATAACTTAATCTGTTTTTTCATGGAATCTCTATCCCAGAAAGTAGGGAATATATTTGGATATAAGGCTTCGAATGCCTCTTTAGGATTCAAACGGTAAGCTATGTTTTTTGGAGAGTGGCGGATAAAAAAAATCTTCTTTAAAAGCGCCCTATCTTCGTTATGCTTAACGTAAGCGTTAAAATCACCATGCCACGGAGAACTGAAAATAAAAAATTCCTGTTCTATTTTTTTTAATATTATCCGGTCATCGCTGAATATATTCGCATCGCTGTTTCCATGCCAGATCCTGGCGCTCGTGGATTTGCCGCTTTTAGATTGTCCGACAAATAAAAGGCCTTTTCCGTCGATATCGCGCAGCCCGAAACTATGCACAAAGAGTCCATCTTTTTTAGAAAGGTAACTGATCAAGATTATCTGCAAAAGATCGTATACAATATCTTCTAACTTCCAAATTCTTTTATTTTTTTTATAAGATATATAAACTACTCCCTTATTCAAATTTTTGTTTAAAACGGAAAACTGTCTTTTGCCCGATGTATATTGCTCTATCAAATATCCGTCACCTTTTTTAAATAGCCTCCATCTTAAGCGGTGTTTAATTGGATCGAATGTAGCAAAAATTCTTTTTCCTTTATCTCTTTTTAATAATCTATTTCTCATCTCAACATCAAGGATTATTTCCGATTTTTCCTTGCCATTATATATAAAATGAACGTCCCTCCTTCCATGACTGATCTCAGGCGGAAGCATTCTGAATCTACTTCTAATCTCTATAACTATATCAACAATTTTTAGCCTAATTCTGTAATCATTCATTTTTATCCAACTTTTCTACTTCTCTTAATACTTTTATTACAGAGATACCCCTCATATTTTTAGATAAAATCTTTCTGAATTTATTCTTATAAAAAAACCAGTATTTATGGTCCAAAGAGCAGAATAGCCCTATCGTCGGCACTCTTAAAGCCATGGCCATGTGAAGCTGCCCTCCCTCGTTTGCTATAAACAGGGCGCATCTGCTTAAAATCGCCAGATATCTTCTTAAACTTAAAACCGGCATCAGATTGACTTTTTCTTTCATGCATTCTTTCATCTTTAACGCAACCTTCTCTTCTCCCGGCCCTTGGAATATTATAACGTCACTACGATATTTTTTAGCTAAACTATCCCCTAATCTGGCGAAGTTTGTTGCCGGCCATAACCTGCCCTTCAGGTCGCATGCCGGCTGTATGCCGATTATCCTATTCTTCAATCTCCTCAATCTATTA
>Ga0155748_135_pt8 | contig 13531 bp, 14 predicted proteins | sample RifCSPlowO2_01_FD_107402 | JGI IMG/M metagenome (GOLD analysis project Ga0155748, IMG submission 107402) | Omnitrophica bacterium RIFCSPLOWO2_01_FULL_45_10
GCGTGCGAGGAGAGAAATAACTCCTGGCGTTCTTCTCCTGCTGTTTGGGTATAAAGGATTCATCGCCCATAAGGCAAAAAACATCTTTTAAACACTTTATCCCAGCATCTATCGTTTTCTTATAGAGCGTAATAATTGTGTCGGAAGGAGCGATTGAGATTTTTTTCTGCATAATAATATCTCCTGCATCAAATTCTTCATTTACGTAATGAAAGCTAATGCCGGTACTTTTTTCGCCGTGGATAATCGCCCAATTCAAGGGATGCCTGCCGGCATAAGCAGGTAATAAAGACTGATGAAAATTAATGATTTTTATTTTTTTAAACCCTAATAAACGTTTGTCGATTTTATACCTATACCCGTGAATAAGTATAATATCTGTGTTTTTAAAAACAGTTTTCAGGTACCTTCTACATTCGTTATTAAAATCCTTCTGTGTGACTATAGGCAGGCGTACTTTCTTTCCGATGACATATGAAGAACCGAAGCATTTTTCTTCTGCCTTTGTAACGCGATCCCCGACGATCCCCGTTAAATTAATATTCTTAATTTTTAAAACCTCTCTCACCAATGAGCCATCGTTCCCTAAAAATAACAAATTTTTCATTACAAAATCATCCTTATAATAAAAAATGAATTAACACCTACGATGCGCAGGCAGGGTAATATCCAGATCCTGCAGATCCTTCTTATATTCTTCAGGCGCTATATTGGTCATCACTTTTTGTTTTTTACCATTAATGATCAACTCTTTATTTTCTCTCAGATTTCCCCAGTTACATTTGGCGCAGGGCATTAATTCGAACCTTCTTTTCTCAAGATTAAGCTTTCGTATTCTTTCAAGTTTTTCTCCGTTCCATACCTCCTTTACCGTCTGGCACCTCACATCTCCTACAATCTCATCTTTTAGAAAATCTGAATTGCACATTGGCACGATCCCATCTGCCATTATCATCATCCTGTGCCAAAGACGGTAGCAAACAAAATCTGGGTCTCTTTTAAACCGGTGTTCATAATCAAAATCTACATGGAACGCTATTTTATCTACGTATGGGGAGAATAGATCGATAAACTGTTTAGGGTCGTGCTTGACAGCGCTCCATATAGACTGTATCCAAATTATTGGGCGCAGGCGTTTTTCTTCTTCGCGTATTTTGTGAAGCAGCTTCACCTTGCCGTATATATCTTTGAATTTTGCGGGCTGCCGTATATTTTCATAATTTTCATACACACCGTCAATTGATAACTGCAGCCAGTCCAGACCGGCAGCGTATAATCGCCTGATCAAGTCTTCATTCAAAAGCATACCGTTGGTAAGCGTAAAAACCTCTTTTATGCCTTTTTCTTTCGCGTATTTTACCATATCGACAATTTTGGGATGTAATAAAGGTTCGCCGCGATGGCATAGGCGTATAGAATAGAGATGGTTCTTTGCGCCCTCGTCAACTATCTTTTTATATAACTCGAAGTCCAGAAAGCCTTCTGAAGGGATTGCCATATGCTGCTGAAAACACATCGGACATTTCATGTTGCAAAGCATCGTGGGCTCGATGTCCAGGTGCGGGGGGAATTTAGGTTTAAAATATAGCTTGCACAAATAATTAAACTGCAAACGGTTAATCAAGTGCGGAAGGAACTTCCCCTTTCCTCTCCGGTAATATAGCTGTACTTTCTTTAATGTCGAATCATTATCAAACTGTGTCGGATTCAACATTGCCATTAGGCTTATCTCCTTTTTGTTTTTCTATGCTACACCTTTACCACGGTAAGGGTATATTTTTGCGGGCCTTCAAACTGCTCCCATGTCTTTACCTTTAGGCCGGCCTGAAACCGATCAATAAACCTCTGTTCGAAGTCCTTATATGTGGAGAATTTCAATATCTTCTTCCCCCTATCTCCATAGAGCTTTTTATAATCATGTGAAACTATGTTTGTTTTAAAAATCCTTCTTTCCCTTAACTCAGGTGTAGTATTATCCTGATCCCATTCCAAATGCACGATATATTTTGTGGTGACACGAAGTAACTCATCGATAGCCAGCCCTATATTTTTGGGATAAATATTCATAAAGACACCCATGGTAAAGCCAATATCGAAAGCCCCGTTTCTCAATGGCATACTGCATGCGTCGGCTTGCGCTACCGGCATATAAATATCTTTCCTATATAACTTGCTATTATTTAGCTGCGGAAGGCTGAAATCCAAACCGCCGATTTTTACTTCGGGAAATTCGCCCTTAATCCTTTTAACGTTCCAGCCAAAACCGCAGCCTGCTTCAAAAATGCTGTCAAAGCTCAGGTTCCGCAGTTCTTCTACTAATAAATCCTGGAAAAACAATTCATACTTATAATACTCGGACGCAAAAAATTCCTCAAAATATTCCTTCCCCCTGGTATTCCAGTACTTTTTTTGATCTTTTAGTTTATCAAAAGTAAAACCAAAGATCTTATATAAGTAGAATTTATAATACCAATCTATTTTATATTTTGGTATCCCCAAGAAATTTTTCCAGTATGTAGTTTGTTGTTCCACTTTTAATTTTTCTCTTTATAACGTTGTAAAAATTCAGCAGTGATAGATATATCTATTTATACACTTACTCAGCCTGCTTTCCCGTTTACCAATAGTAGCCCACAGCAGTGATTCTGAAACAGGCTTTATCTGATTTATAGAGAATATTCTAAATATTAAATCTAACCGCAAATGATCGAGCCCTATAAGTGAAAGCACCTTTTTAAAGGGGTGTTTTTTAAAAAAATTGTCCTTAATTTCTTTATTGCATTCTCTGACAAATTTTGAAAAATTGGCATCAGGTATATTTGTTAAATTTATGGTTTTAGTGTACTTGTTAAACTCAAATAAATCTTCGGTAATGTATTTTCTTTCATCTTTAATGAAACCTTTGTTTCTTGCGATTGAATATAGTTCTGTATTTGGCAGAGGTACAATAAAGTCTATTGTGGGTATTTGCGCCCAGTCTATATAATTTAGTTGTTTTACAAAATCAGTTGTCTCCTTTAAGGTCCGAAAGCTTTCTGATGGAGCACCTGCAATAAGATTTAAGGAAGGCCTGATCCCGGATCGATATGTCATCTCAATTACCTGCTTTGCCAATTCTTTGGTAATGCCTTTTTTCATTTCAACAAGTATTGCATCGCTTCCTGATTCTATACCATAAGATACCTCTATGCAGCCGGCCTTTTTCATTATTTTAAGCAGCTCTTCGTCTACAAGCTTAACTTGTGTCTGGCACCACCAGAATACATTCAATCTTTCCTCTATCATCAGATTACATAATCTTTTTATTATTTCTTTTGAGCCAATAAAGATTTCGTCAAAAAACCTTATATATCTTACATTCCATCTTTGCTTCAAATATTTTATCTCTTCAATGATATTTTCAGGAGAACGGGTACGTATTTTTTTTCCTCCACCCGGACTGCAGAAGATACAGGAAAAGGGGCATCCGCGGCTAGCAAACATAACAGCACAATACCTACCGGGAGAACCATATGGAAAGGATTTTCTAACGATGCTAAAAGACCAGTTATCCCTGTCAGGAAAAGGTATTTTATCCAAGTCCGGTATCTTTTCTCTTACCTGTGTTTGAACAACCTTTTCATTATCACTTAGATATTTTATACCATTTGTAAGCTTCCATTGCCGCCCGTATTTAATATTATTCAATAATTCTATAATGGTTTCCTCGCCCTCATAGAGACATACGCAGTTAACCTTTGTTTCTTTCAATATGGTATCAGCTATCATCGTTGCCATGTTGCCACCGGCTATCTGGAATATGTCTTTCCTGATCTCCCATATTTTCTCGGATATAGATTTTAATATTTTAAAGTTTAGAAAAGGTCCTGCAAAAGCCACTATATCATATTGCGAAATATTATAAGATTTTATCCTTTCCCAAGGATCAATATATTTCTTACTTAATATCTCTTCATTATGCAAATCAACGCAATCAAAAGAATAACAATTCTTCATAAGCACCGCGGATATATAAGATATGCCAAAAGGATGGAATAATCCGCTATAGCCTATGCGAGATCCAGAATTTTTAATCCCAATAAGTAATATCTTCATGCTTTCTTGCTATTTTACAAATTCAACAAACCAATAACATAGCGGGCTGCGATTACTACCTGTTTCTAATGTGTAAAGATTGTGCTCAAGCTGATAATAAGAAAACCTGCTTCCTAATTCTTCCAGTTCCTTTTTAGAAAAAAAGTGTATAATGGGGAAACCGTCGAACTGTCCCCTAAAAGTCTTCACCTGACTAAAATCAAAAGTTAGTGGATCGATTTTCTTTCCTTTTCCGAATTCATCACATTCATCTGAAGCCATAATGCCAAAAAATTTTCCACCCGGCTTTAAGACACGAAGGATTTCATTAAAAATAGACCCTATGTCGTGACTGGTGTTACAATGAATACTGTTATTATCTAAGCATACATTAAAAAAGTTGTCTTCGTATGAAAGGGACGTGGCGCATTGTACAGAAATTTCGGCTGTGCAATCGCTATTCTTCAAATATTCTACGGACAATTCTGTCGCTTCTATGCTGTGATCAATACCATAAACCTTGAATCCTTCTTCGCAAAGATATCGAAGATTACACCCGGAGCCGCAGCCGATTTCAAGGACGCGAATTTTATCTCGACTAGGCGCCTTATAATAATTTTTTGCCATAAAAACAACGATATGTTCCGCAGGGTATTTATTATACTTTCCGCTTTGCCTGCTTATCATAAATATTTTATCCCATTTTTCTCTATTTATTTGACCAAGCGACATATTTTTTACACACTCCTTCGGTCTTAATAAAGCCTATGAATATTAACAGAGGGCTCCTTTTCCGCAATAATTGATACTATCTCCTCTTGGAGACGAAAAGGCACTGAAATCACGTCGGTCACCTCATTAAGCCGCTGTGGAGACATAACGGGGCACGGAATGCCTCCGTAGCTCTTCCCCCACGTTAAAGAATCGGAATCGAAAACAGCACACGGACGCTCAAAAAGCACTGGAAGCCATGAAAATATATTTATGCAGCCTGCAACGCCATAGAAACCCAGGGGTTTAGATTTAGATTTTTTTAAGGCCCTGTGGATTATATTCAATTTATCATTTAACTTTTCTTGGTATTTCACCAACAATTTTCTGATTTTATCTTTTTCATGGCCAAAATTGATATTTATATCCTTTGTTTGAGTCTTCTCTGCCAATATATAGATAGGTTCTTTTCTAGCGGATATAACTTTTTTTATAGTAAAACCACACTCTCTCAACATTGCTTTAAGCGATTCCGGAATAAAATAGTTCAGGTGCTGAAACATAAACATCCCTAAGTTACCTTCCTGCAAAGAAAATAGTTCATTTGGCACGGCAAGAAGAAGCATACCTCCCTCTTTCATGGAATCGTATATAATATGCAAGAATTCTTTTGGCTGTTCTACATGTTCAAGGACATTCAGAGAATATACAAAATCAAAATCATTTTCTCTTACAATTTCACGCGATAGGAAACCGTGCCGCACATCTAATGTTTCGCCATTATCATCCACCCAGGGAGTTATACTACCCGGCTCAACACCAACTACTCGTCTTGCACCTCTCTTTTTAAGCTCATACAGCAGATAGCCTTGCTGACAACCTACTTCTAATATTTTTTCAGGCATCCTGCCATCAAGTAGTTTTGAAAATATACCAAAAAAATCCTGCGCCAGTCTGATAGAATATGTGCTTTTTTTGTCCAGTGTAGCGCCGGTTACCGAGTCGGGAGAACGATACAGAACATTTAAAAGATCACGTAATGTATCATCGACCGGTAATCCCATAAAACCACATTCATTACAAAACAAAATAACGGCATCCATATATTTAGGGATAATATTTTTTTCAAAAAAGTCGGTATTGACCCCATACCAGAAAAATGTATGGGGAAAGAAAAACAACTTTTCTGTTTTTTCAGAACCGCAATTTCTGCAATAATTGACCAGATGCGGCATTTTATGCTTAGCCCTTCCCTATTTGAGGCCTGGACAATGCTTTTCGTTTATGTTTTGTAAGCCAATCGCCCATATTTCTTGTTCCCCACCTTGCGCAAACGCTGCAAAGCTTTACTTTTTCGAATGTACGATTGATATGATGAGATCTATAACTCATCAGGATATCGGAATACCATATCTCCTCGATGCTCTGTTCTCGTATGTCTCCTATCCCGTTTTCTCCGTTCCAGTCGCATACACAGGGAGAAACGATGCCGTTCCATTGCACTGCCAGTAGATACCAAAGACGGTCACAGGGATATCTTATAGCTAAATCACCGTAATGTTTTAAATAGCAGCCCATGGATTTAATATATTTATTTACCTTTTCGCTCTTTCCGTCCCATATAGACAAATCCTTCTCGAAGAATACGGAATCGGCGATGCCACGCCATTGTAATCTAAAAAACTCCTTTTCTCGGAGATTATGGTCTGTTTCTAAAAATTTAACCCGAATAAATGGCAGATTTGATCTCATTTCCTTTCGTAACGCAATGGCCTTTATAACATTATTCTTGATTGTATTAAAATGATCCGTATTTTTAAATTCCGAGTAAGAGCCGGGATTAGCTGCATCGATAGCTACAAAAAGCTCATCTATCTTAAGCTCAATCATCCTTTTCATCACATCTTTGCTCAAAGGAAACCCGTTAGTTGCAATAACTATGCTCTCCGCCTTATCTTCTGATTTTGCATATTCAATAAATTTTAAGAATTCCGGATGCAGAAGCGGCTCCCCCATCCAGTGCACATATAATCTGCGCAGCCTTTGGTCGCGGGGGATCTCATCAATTATTTTTTTAAATACATCGAATTCCATAAACCCGCGCTCCCTTGTCATAGAATCCCTGGGACACCATATACAGTTTTCAGTACATTTATTTGTTAGCTCAATATTTATTACCATCGGAAACGGCAATGGTATACGTGCCTGCAATCGTTTCTTCCGAAAATACATCTTATCTTTTATCTGTTCTTTAATCTGCCTGAAATTCATATCCACTATGCCCTTTTTTATAGGAATGTTCGCCTTTTCCTTCCGGCTGATTTCCAATCTGTGGCACCGCCAGCCTGTGGCACTTCTGACAACACTTGAGCCCCATTCTCCTACCGCTCTTGTGAAGCTCCCTGAGTTCACTCATTTTCTTGCCGTGCCAGACTTCCTTAATAGTGTCGTTTCTTAAATTGCCTATATTGGTGGTAAGGCTCCAATCGGAAATACACATGGGGATCTCACCGCTCCATGTTATCGTTATTCTCTGAAACGGGTATTGACAAATCAGCGTGGGATTTTGAGGCATAAAGGTTAATGAATAGTCGTCGTAGGTATTAAAATTGATCAGGTCGGTTATATCCTTGAAATGTGCGTAGAATTCTTCCGAGATGTTGTTCATATATGACCATATCGCCTGTATCTTTATCCTCGGAAAGCCGTTGCCAATCGTATCTCTTAGCTCATGCATATTGCGGATATTCTCGGTAATCTGATCGAACTTGATAGGATACCTTAGTTCTTCGTACTTTTCATGCATGCTGTCGACAGAATAAGTGATATAATCCAACCCTGTCTTGATAAGTTCTTTGGCATATTTCTTATTTACCAGTAATCCATTAGTAAGAAAAGATACCTCTTTAATGCCCTTCTTCTTGGCATATGCTACCATCTCTATAAGATTAGGATTGACAGTAGGCTCCCCGCGCCAATTTAACCGTATCGAATAAAGATTATTCTTTGCACATTCATCGATGCCATTTTTATATAAGCCAAAATCCATATCGTTCCAATCCTTGCATTCGATATGTGGACGAAAACACATCGGACAATTTAGATTGCACCTGAAAGAGACCTCAAAGTCGACATGTAAAGGAAAATCATGCACATGCTGCCATTTGGGATAATTAAACCATTGGTACCTGTTTATACAGTAATCCGGAAAATAGCGCCTGGTTTCTTCCCATTTGCGAAGTCGCTCATCAGTATCCATTGAAAACTGGTCCTTATTTATCCGTATGTATTCCGTTTGATTATTGTTCATTTTTTCTCCCGTAGATAATTATATGTGCGCTCAAGGCCTCTGTCGTCAACCAGCGTCATGCCGTGAACGGAAAGGCTCTTCAGCCTTTCCTTGTCTTTGAGAGCTCCCAGATAATCGTGTCTAAATTTTCCTGATTTAATATCTTCAATATCCGCAACAAAATACGCCATCCCTTTTTTATCCAGCAACTGCCCTAAACTCTTTTCATAATCGATAGAGGATATAATAAAAGTCGCTGCGCCGCTCCTCGTGGCTTCGATGCATGTATCCCCGCCGCATACAAATGCAATATCATGGTTTAATAACATTGGATCCAGAGGAAATGCTTGTGTAACGAAACGTACCGTATCTGATGCTCCGTATTTATTTATCATCTCTTCTTTTTTTGCATACGCAGGCCCCAGGACTATAGATATATCGCATGTTCCCAATTTAGGAACAATCGTCTGAATGAAAAATTCTGTTATATTAAGCGGGTCTGCGCCCCCGAAAGAGGCTATAATAGAATATTTATTTTTCAGAAAATTTCTTGAATATGATTTATCCGACAATCCCGGCCGCATAAAAAAGAATTTCTCGCCAAGTAATAAGGTTGTTCCTGGATATCCAATCCGGTTATATTTTTCATAACAAAAAGGTGTTGGATTAATAAGTATATCCGGGTGCACATCTTCTATGCCCAGGTCATCAAACAGGATAAAAGTAGCCCCTATTTTTTTAATTTCGCTGATATAGGCATCGTCTACACCTCTCAGGTCGCAGATAAAATAAGACCCCGCCTTAATGCTCTCGCGCAAAATACGGGCCTCATCTTTTTTCCCGATACCCCTATCCAAAGTAAACACCTCAAACTTATTTCGTATCAAATCTATGCCTTCCGGGTAGTCTTTCATGATAAAGCATATTTCTGTTTTTTCCCGTAGATTGATATACTCCGCTAATTTCAGGCAACGCGCAATATGGCCTGTTGCAATAGAGTAAATATTGCCGCCGTCTACCCTGAAGTAATATTTCTTCATTTAAAAGCGCCCTACCAAAAAATCCTTTAGCATCTTTTCGCCTTCGGTCCTCACCCATTTTCGTTCGCCGAAAATTTTTTCGACACGGCGTATCTGCTTTACCATGTCAATTAATTCTTCCGGTTCCAGGGATAAAACATGATCCGTACCCAGGTATCCCTTGCCGCTTTCATACGCCTCTAGCGGCGCTTTTCTGTCCAGGGTAATGTGTTTTTCGATAACTTCTGCACCTGCGGCTACTGCGCAAATACAGGCAAGGAGACCCCGGGTATGATCGGAATAACCTATTCTGCACGTAGGGAACTTTTCTTTTAAGATCAACATCATATCTAAATGCACATCGTCTTCAGACAGGCTCGCAAGCCCTTTCTTGTCGAGCAACGGCCCCGTAGGGTACTCGGATATACAATGCAATAGATATAAATTTACTCGGCGCTCCTCGAAATGATCAACCATCTTCTTTATTTCCGAAAGCGAGCTCATGCCTGTAGATAAAAATACTGTCTCAAAATTTTCGGAGCAATATTTGATCGTTTCCTTATTATGCGCTACAGAGCTTGCTATTTTAATTTCTTGGCATCTAAACCTCTCTTTTAACATCTTGGCCTTTTTTACATTCGCAGGCGTGAATAACGGCAGTATCTTATTCTTTGCCGCTTCGCGAACGATGAAACCGATCATATCTTCGGACAGTGCGACCTTTAAAAACCATTCTTTCTCAGGGTCGTCTTCCCGTATTGTATCCCGGTCCAGTGTTTGGAATTTTACATAACCGCAGCCTGCTTTGGCGGCAATCTTGATCAATTTCTTCGCCTGATCCCTATCGCCATTCCAGCATTCCCCGATTTCCGCAATCACAATAGTTTTTCTCATGGCTCAAGACTTTCCTTTTATCACTTCAAGCGATTTCTTCCCATAGTTAAAGAGCAAATCTATTATAGACATATGCGAAATGAAGGAGCCTTTCAGTTGTTTGTACTCGGGATGGACATAATCATGATAATTCACCTCTATATTATTTTCGTTAAATTCTTCCGCCCTCAGGTAGCTCCTGCCGTCCGGTCCGGATAGATAAATACTCGCATTCCTTCTAGCGCATATATCCAGAATAAGTCCGGAACCAATTCCTTCACATATACTTGAAGAGCAAAGAACAGGGGTACTGATACCGAGATAAGTTCTTACAAAATCTATCAAAGCCAAATTGAGTGTCACTAGTTTTTTATGCTCTTTATTCATTATATCTGCCAAATCATTAAAAACCTCTTCAAAGAAAGCGGCCTTACCGTAATTACTTTTTATGCCGTTCAAATACTTCTTTATCCAGGCCCGGCTATTATCTATTTCTACGTCATTTATTTTTTGCTTGTACAAATCCTTGGTCATCACCGGCACAGTTAACCAGCCCCACCCATCAGGCGTTCTAATTTTGTTCCGGTTTTCAAAATACCGCTTTTTAAATTGAACGTTATCAAGATAGATAAATTCATCAACCGAAACCATCTTGTTGAAAAATCCGATCCATGGTATATGCTCAGGCTGCTGTATGGCTATGATCATTTATTGTTCTCACTTAATACTTTCTCGGCGATCCAAAAATCAAAATCATCATCTATGTCTATGTTCTCATACCGACTTATCACTTTTCGGCCGATATTTTTCCCGTAGCGGTCTCCTTTTTTGATCAGGTCCGACTTCATGACATATATATTACCATCGTCATAAAAAAATCCGTTTATGTCCTGTCTCCTTAATTCGCTCTTTCCGTATTCAACATACTTACATATAAAGCCGGTAGCCAGCGAGTCATAGGCATTATCCAGGAATTCCTTTATACACGCATCGACAAGGGCTTCGTTTCTTACAGGCGAAGTTGCCTGAAGAAGCACGACTATGTCACATGGCACTTTCTTAATAGCATGCTGCAGAACGCTGATAGTAGACGCTTTATCGGTTGATAGTCTAGAGGGTCTTTTTAGTGTTTCGGCCTTATATTCTTCTGCGACCGCAGCAATCTCTTCATCCTCGGTAGACACGACATACCTGTCAATAAATTTTGACGCCTGGGCCGCCTCTATAGTCCAGGCAATCAAGGGTTTGCCGGCTATGGGTCTAATATTTTTTCTGGGTATACCCCTACTGCCGCCCCTGGCGGGTGTTACTCCAAGGATGAGTGGCTTACCTGTATCTTTCGTCTTCATATTCTTTAATCCCAAATATTTCTTAAAACCATAAATGCTTCTGCGTAACTGAAACCTGATTCGCTTCCTCTCTTCCTTGCAAGCAGCCTTACGGCTTCCAGTGAACGAGGATTTGGGAAATCTCTTTTCTCGGTTTCGTAACATGCTATAGCGCTCAATTTCTTGCTTATAAACGGCCCGATGTTAACATAACGATTGGGAATAAAAGCGTTCTCCGTCACGGGAGGAGATTGCTCTGTTGAAGAAGGCACTTCATACATATAGATACTTTTGATAGAACCCTTATTCGAAGGTCTAAAAACGACCCTTGACGCATCAAACACGGCTCTGTGGTCCTGATGGTTATCTCCTCGAAATGGTAAATACACCGTATCGGGCGATATCCTGCTCGTTTCTTTCTCAAGCGATATTATGACATCTTGAACGCTCCCATCCAGGCGCTCATCCGGCATATCGAGGGATACAAGGCCCTTGTATCCCAATTTAGTTCTCGCCTTAAGTGCATGTGACTTCTCAATAGTATTTCTTGAATCATCATACTTGTGATCATATATCCTATGTGCGACAAAAATGACGGACACATAATCTCCAGATCTTATATGCTTACAAATAGTGCCGCCGCATCCTAATGCTTCGTCATCCATGTGAGGTGCTATTATCAAAACCTTTTGTTTTGCCATAAAATCCCTATTTTTTGAGTACTTTGTCCACGTCTTCCCACCCTGATCTTCTTTTTTCTTCACGTTCCTTATACCATTTTATATAACGGCGCACCCCCTCTTCAAAGCTCGTGTTTGCCTCCCAGCCAAGCTCCTCTTTTGCGCGCTCGCTTGAGACCTCTTTACCCACAAAATCACCTGGTCTCGTAGGAGTATATTCAATTTTTACGTTACCGACTATTTTTTTTATGGTTTCCGCCATTTGTTTTATCGTGACCTTCTCTTTTCCGTCCAGATTATATATTTTATCTATGGCGCATTTTTTTAGTGCCAAGGCGTTCCCTTCGGCAAGATCTTCTACGTATACAAACTTTCTGAACTGGAGTCCATCGCCTGCGATAGTAAGCGGTTCGCCGTTAAGCGCTTTCCGTGCAAATATCGGAAGAACGGCGCCATCCCGTGCCCGCGGTCCATAAGGTATGCCGTATCTCAATATAGTTATCTCCATCCCATATAATTTGTTATACGACTGGCAATAATATTCACCCGCTAATTTTGTAGCTGTATAAAAATGAGATGGGGCAAGTAACGGAGAAGTTTCGTCAACATTGTTTTGTATGGATTCACTATATACCCATGTAGTGCTGCCATATACGATTCTCTTTATACTAGCCTTGCGGGCGGATTCAAGCACATTAATAGTGCCTCTGACATTTATAGACTCTGAATAGTGAGGCTCGTTGTAAACATCCTTTACATCTGCTATTGCCGCAAGATGAAATATTGCATCGATACCATCCATGGCGAATCCTAGGGATTGCATATCAAGAATGCTGCCTTGATAGAATTCCACATCCTTACGGTGAGTAGGTATGATAGTATCATAAATCCTTACGGCAATACCTTTGTCTATTAATTTATCCACAACATGCGAACCTATAAAACCCGAACCTCCCGTAACCAGCACTTTCATAACGCTTATTCCTCCATACTTTTTATATCACTTATCGCCCTTATAATATAAAGGCGGGCACCAATGATTTTTAGCTACCCAATCCGTATTAGGCAAATTATAGCCTTTATTCATTATGCGATGGCAGGGCTGATCATATACCTTGCCGGTAGATTGTTCTACGGGCTCAAAAACTATATATTTATAATAGCCGGAAATCATTCCTTGCGGGAAAATAACCCTATTCGAAAATTTTTGGTCGAGATGTTTCCTTGCAAACATATTCTTCCATTCTACTATATCTTTAAGCCTGCCTGTCTGTACACATCCAATAGCGGCAGTAAACTCACTCATCCTATAGTTTAAGCCCTCTACCTTGTAATCAAACTTGCCATAATTCCTGTATTTTTTGGCAAACTCGATCAATCCGCCGTTCCTGCTGACCAATATGCCGCCCTCGCCGGTCGAAATCGTCTTGGTCGCGTAAAAAGAATACACTCCGGCATCACCCCATTGGCCCGGTTTTTTACCTTTCCACTCTGCTCCATGCGCATGAGCGCAGTCTTCCAGCAGCACTATCCCTTTACGCTTACAAATTTCCGCTA
>Ga0155748_105_pt1 | contig 13163 bp, 13 predicted proteins | sample RifCSPlowO2_01_FD_107402 | JGI IMG/M metagenome (GOLD analysis project Ga0155748, IMG submission 107402) | Omnitrophica bacterium RIFCSPLOWO2_01_FULL_45_10
AAAATACAGGAGGGATTAATTATGAGCGGAAAAAGTATTAATGAGACAAAAGTAGATAGATTTAAGAGAGTCGCATCTCGCAGAACCCAGAACGTGTTGGACGCTATGCGTAAATTGGGCAATTGCTCTAACAAAGGTATATATAATTACACTGATGAAGAAGTGATGAAGATATTTCACGCTATCGAACAAGAGCTCAAAAGGGTTAAGATATTATTTACGACTAAGTCAAAGAATAATACCTTTAGCTTATAGGGGGACATTATGGATAATAACGCCATCAAAAAACTTTGTTTTGATTTGGTTAATGCTCCCTCTGAAGAGCAAGTAGCAAAGATTATTGAGAAAAACCCTATTTTAAATAATGGTGATAATTGGAGGCATTACGGTGATGTCCCTAATAATCTTGGAACCGTTACCGGACAATCCCCCCAAGCTGTTCCCTCTCTAATAGAGAAAATAACAAATTCCATAGATGCGCAACTTATTAAAGCTTGCCGTATTAAAGGTAAGAATCCAGAAGGTTCAGATACTCCACAATCAATGGAAGATGCTGTTGAAGAGTTTTTTGGATTGAATGATGCGATTTACAATGACCTCTCAGATGCCAAGAGGAGAGAATTAGCCTCAGATATTCAAATTATAGCTGAAGGTTTCAAGACAGCCCCCAATATAATTATTTATGATAATGGAGAAGGGCAACATCCCCAAGATTTCCCAAATACATTAGTTTCTCTTAATAAAAATAACAAAAGAAAGATTTTCTTTGTTCAAGGTAAGTATAATATGGGAGGAACAGCTGTATTGCCGTTTTGTGGCAATAATAGATATCAGCTTGTAATATCAAAGAAAAATTTGGGCAATAAAGAGAATAATTTATACGGTTTTACCTTAGTGAGAAGAAATCGCGGATTTGGGGAGAGCGTAAAGGTGTCTTGGTATGAATATTGTCTAAATGAAGATGGTAGGATCTTTGAGTTTTCCAGCCAGCCGCTGGATTTAAAACTTTTCCGTAGAAAATTCGATGGGGGAACTTATATAAAACTCTTTAATTACGATTTAAGGAATCCTTCAGATATTACGCTGGACCTTTGGCGCGAACTGAACAGGTATCTTTATAAACCTGCTCTTCCCATTATGCTTTACGAGGAAAGATTCAAAAAAGGTCACACGCCTTCTAAGGTGATGCATGGCAATAGAATGAGATGCTTTCTAGATGCAAGAGAGAGCGTTGAGAAAATATTCTCACTAAGAATTAAGTCGGATAAGGTAGAATATCCGATTGAAGTATTTGTGTTTAAAAAAGAAGTTGAGACACGAGATTTTATAAGGGACATGGCTTTGGTGTTTAACGTTAATGGTCAGGTGCAACATTCGATTGACAATAGGTTTGTCGGTCAGGACCTAAAAAAGGCGTATTTAAAAGGACACGTATTAATAAGCGTGGATTGTTCAGGTATGCCCAGGGAATTACACGAAGATATATTTATGTCCTCTAGGTCGCAAATGAGAGATAAGATTGAGTTCAGGAATTTATTGGATAATATCACAAAGGAATTGAAGGATAACGATTATCTTACTAATCTAGATGAACAGTGGCGGAAAGAAGAAATATTTCAAAACCCTAAGGATGAAACGTTCCTTAAAAATATAGTTGGTAGGTTATTGCGTCTTGCGGGTGGGGTGATAGGGCGGGAGCTAGCCAAGGTTAAAAAAGAGATTGAAGAAAAAAAAGAAAAGTTTACCGGGAAAAGATACCCAACATACTTTAGATTTAAAGACCTTCGGCCCGGAAATATAAAAATGTTACCGCAAAATGGTGAATGCAAAATTAGTATTGAGACTGATGTGGAAGACGAATATTTAATTCGTCCACATGATAGAGGTGAATTAAAGATAAAAATACTTAGACCTTATGGTGGTGGTGATGGAGGCGGAGGTGATGGCGAGTATAGCCAGGAGCTTGATGTCAACACTGTGGGTCCATGTGAGGGAGAGGTTAAGTTAAGAGTAAAAGCGAAAAAAGAATTACCCATAGGGGAAAAGGTACCAATTGATATAGAAATGACTTCTCCGGATGGTCCCCATACACTGACAGCTTATATTGTGATTGATAAACCCCATGGAAAGTCAAAAGAACAAGATGCTAACAAGAAGAAAGAATATTCCCTGCCTGAGCTTATTGAAGTCTATAAAGAAAAGGGAGACGGCACCCCTTGTAAGTGTTGGGAAGACTATGATTGGAGCGAATTAGACATATGCAAGCTCCACGAATCTAGTAGAGAAGACTCGTTAATTGATGCGATAGCAGTTAATATGAGCTCTTTGGAATTGGACAAATTCATCAGAAGTAGAAAGATTGTTGGTAAACAAATCGAGGTTGTCCAGAGGACATATAAAACCTCTGTTTACTTAATGTCTTTAGTTTTCTATTACGAACTCTATCAGAGGTTGAAAAAAGATGAAGCAATGGATAAAAATGACGATGAAAGATTGCAGTATGAGCCTGCCGAGTTGGTATCGTTTACCATGAAAGGATTGGCGAAGATTTTGTTGCACATAATGGCCAATGAGAGCCTGCTTAAAGAATTTGAAGCAGTTGAGGAGTAACTTTATCTGTGGCAGGCTATTCTTATCGGGGCGAAGAATAAACGCCGCATCTTCATTTAAAGGAGAAAGTATAGAATGGAAGGCGGAAGAATACTAAGGAATTCCCAAATTATTATTTTAGGAATCTGTATCGCAGCAGCGACTATTGTATCAAGCGTGATTCTGTCACAAGGGTTCCTAAAAGTAATGAAGTTTACGCGAGAACAAATTACCGTAACCGGATCAGCGCAGAAGAATATAAAAAGCGATTATATTATTTGGTCAGGTTCATTTTCCCGGCGCGAGTCAGATTTAGCTACCGCTTACAAAAAATTGCAGGATGATCTGACAAAAATAAAAGCATATCTTATATCAAAGAGTGTTAACGAAAAAGAAATTATCGTGTCTCAGATTTCTACAACTACGGTTTATAAAAAGAACGAAAAAGGTAACGATACAAATGACATCCAAGGTTATCTTTTAACCCAAAATGTGGAAATTAGGTCGGGAGATGTGGATAAGATTACACAGATTTCTCGTGAGTCTACGGAATTAATCAATCAAGGAGTGGAGTTTGTTTCTGGAGCTCCGGAATACACTTACACTAAACTTGATGAACTTAAAATAGAAATGCTTGCCAAGGCTAGTGAGAACGCTAAAGAAAGGGCCGCAAGTATGGTTAAAGCCACTGGTAATAAAATAGGTTTTATGCGGTCAGCTAGAATGGGTGTTTTTCAGATAACGCCAATTAGCTCAACGGAAGTATCGGATTGGGGCGTTAATGACACGAGTTCACTAGAGAAGAAAGTAACTGCCGTGGTGTCAGCTAGTTTTGCTATCGAATAGAGTTTTTCATACAGTAAAAACCTCTCTTTTCTCATCACCCGCCATCGAGTTTTAAAAAACATCATACATAAAAGGCTCGGCATGCCGCACCGCCGAGTTTTTTATTTGTTGATTGCGGCATAGCGGACGAGCCCATCTTAAAAACAAATAATTTTTTTGAGTGTCAACGGAACTTGAAGCGAGGACGCTTACGGCTGGGGCTGCCGCCACCCAGCCCCAGCCGCAAGCCGAGTCGAACACGCACTGCATTAGCTGGAAGCGAGCGGCCTAGCGAGCGCCAAAGGAGCCCCGCTCCCAAGCGGGGCGACTGATGTAAGCGAGATACGCAAGCGCCCCAAGGCGCGGTGCCTATAGATCTTTCTTCTTGCAACCGTGAATAGTATTGGGTAAGATTAGAGCGATGGTTTGAGAGGAATTAAAACTGGGGAGCCAGTTTGAAGAAAAGCCATCATAAAAGTGATGGCTTTTCTCTTGTAGGGAGAGCCAAAGTTACAACTTGATAGATAGTAGGAATTTGATCTGCAGTGTGTATCTTTTTAGGATGGTACCGAATTACTAGAATTGCTTTAGCGTGTCTTTTCGATATTCATCATCGGGCATTTCATTCCGCCCCCCATCGGGCACTGCGTCTTATCTTTTTCGCATTTCTTCCAGATGGTCTTCAATTTTTCCTTCTGCTCTTTCGTCAAGATGTTCTTTAACGCACCGTATGCGCCTATTAAAGATTTCGACTTATCTTTCTTCAATTCATATTTCTGGTCGATCAGCTTATTTACGGCATCTGTATTTATAGTATCTTTCATCAATAGGGCCTTCACATCAATGGCGAGCACATCTATCTCTGCATCTTTCCTTATCAAATCTTTTTTAGTTGCCAATTTTAATTCTTTAACTTTTTCCACCTGCTCGTCCGTAAGCCCCAGTCCCTCCTGATTTTCAAGTATCAGATGGGCTTTACAATAGAATTTGTCCTCAATGTCCCAACCATACCCTTTTGTTTTACCGTGATCAAAAGCACTAACCCCAGCTACCATGACGCTGAGAGTTAAAATAGAAACTAAAAGTGCAATAACCATCAATCTATTCTTCATATTTTCGCCTCCTTTTTGGTGGTGTTATTCTACACTATTTTCTGGATAAAAGCAAGTTGATTTTGTTAACTTAGTTAACTTAGTGCCATCCCACAAAGTGCCACCCTACCCGAATAAACTTTTATAATATTCCTGTATCTTCTCCGCCTCGCTAGTATACAAAAACCCTATAAATTCCTCAAGGATAGTTCTATCATCGTAAGCCAGGGGGAGCCAGCTTTAATCCAACCCTCTGTAATATAATTTATTGCAGAGGGTTTCTATTTGAGATATAATTTGTTGTATGCCGCGACAAAACGTATATATTATTGCTGGTCCTAATGGGTCAGGCAAAACAACATTCGCAAGGTTATTTTTGCCAGATTATGTAAATTGCCCAAATTTTGTAAATGCAGACCTTATTGCCACAGGGTTAGCTCCGTTTGGACCTCGCGCTGCCGCCATTAAGGCAGGTAAGCTTGTGCTACAACAAATACATGACTTCGCAAAACGTGATGTTGATTTTGCCTTTGAAACAACGCTTTCCGGCAAATCCTACGCAAGATTACTTTCTGAATTAAAAGCGAAAGGCTATAAGTTACATCTATTTTTCCTGTGGATTCCCAGCTCGGAATTGGCAATAGCACGTATTAAGGACAGGATAGCAGAGGGCGGCCATGATGTTCCAGCAGAAGATGTTCGGCGGCGTTTTATTCGTGGCGTATATAATTTCTTTAATTTGTATGAGCCATTAGTTGATTCATGGATGTTATTTGATAATTCTAAAGCAAAGCCTATTTTGATTGCCAAAAGGAAAAATGGACATATTGAGGTAATTGATGAAAATCTGTTCAAAATAATTCAGAAAGGCGTAAAGTAACTTATGAAAAAGAGAATGTCTTTGCAAGACAAAGCCGAAGCAGCATTAAAAAAAGCGGTACGCCAAGTAGTAGAGCGACACAAAAAAACAGGCCGACCGCTTGCGGTATGGCAGAATGGTAAAACCGTTCGTATCTCACCGAATACCGTTAGGTAAAGTAAGTAGAACATCTTTAAGTACAACCATATGATTATGAATAACTATGGAGGCGCAGAGCTACCTAACGGATGGAAAAGAACGGAATAAAGTGGCCGCCCCTACTCCTGTAAACTTTTATAACATTCCTGTAATTTAATCGCCTCTTCCGTAGACAAAAACGCTATAAACTCCCCCCTCACCATACTCCGCCTCGCGGCTCGGGTACACGGCATGGGGTTCAGCCTCAAGGGCGTTTTCTTTTTCGTAAAATGTGATATAATATGGCTATGAAAAAGATATGGGTAAATAAAGCAAACTCGTTTAAAGAAGCGGCAGTATTTGATTCCGCTTATTATGCTAAGATGTCGAAAGCGGAACGAATAGGCACTATGCAGTTTTTAAGAGAGGTTTATCTAAAATTTAAGGCGCCGAGAAATGAAAACGGAAAAAGACTTCGAAGAACTATTAAAATTATTTAACAAAAACAAAGTAAAATATTGTATCGTCGGCGCTTACGCTGTCGCTTTTTATGCGGAACCGAGATATACAAAAGATATGGATATCTTTGTAGAGCCGGACAAGGATAACGCGCGCAGAATAATAAAATCGCTTGAAGAATTTGGGTTTAAAAGTTTAACCCTTAAAGAAAAAGATTTAATCCGAAAAGGAAAAATTATTCAACTTGGTTATGAACCAGTGCGGATTGATTTAATAACCTCTATAGAAGGATGCGATTTTAAAGAGGCATGGGAAAATAAAACTATCGGTACTTACGGAAAACAAAAGGTGATTTTTATAGGGCTCAATGAGTTGATAAAAAATAAGAAAAAATCCGGGCGTAAGCAGGATAGCGTTGATATTTCTATATTAATGTCGAAGAAAAAGAAGAACCGACATTAAAGAAGACAGAGTATGTGGTACGTCTACATATTAAGATGCGCTGACGGCGTGGTGTACACAGGCAGCACAACCGATGTAGATCGACGGGTAAAAGAACATAATCATAAGAAGGGCGGCGGATGTACCAGGGGCCGCCTACCCGTTAAGCTTATATATAGAGAAACTTACCCGACCCGCTCCCAAGCGCAGAGCCGCGAAGCGCAAATCAAGAAATGGCCGCGCCAAAAGAAGCTCGCCCTTATATCCCATAACAAATCAACACTTAAAAATATTGCGAGTGGTTTTTATTTGGAGTAGAATAAAGACAAAAGGTGTACCCCAAATAGGGTGGCACAACAATATTTAAGGAGGACGCATGCCAAATATTACCGTAGAAGGGCCCACTATAAAAGATATAGAGATAAAGCGCGCCTTGGCCAAAGAGATGACCGAGGCCGCGGTTAAGGCATATAAATTACCTGCCGAATACATCGTTGTGGTGATTAAAGAGAATTTGCCTGAGAACGTTGCTGTGGCAGGTCAGCTGATCGCTGATAGAAAGAAATAGGAGGATAGATATGACTACGAGGGTATTTGCGTTAACGGCGGTTGTTATGTTTGTATGTGTCAGTGCGTTTGCCATGTGCGGGGTATGTGGTCCCGGCCATGAAGGCAATAAGGAGGCAAAGGATATGTTTTCACATGTTGCAGGTCAGGCGGTAGTGAAAGACGGAGTAAAAGAGATAACGTACGACCAGTTTATGGCGATAAGGAAGTCCGGCGAAAAATATATGCTCCTCGACGTCCTTTCCCCGGATAGTTACGATACGGGACATATCGAGGGCGCGATGTCGCTTCCCCTTGATACTATGAATAAAATGACGGCCGAAAAACTACTATCCAAAGATAGCCGTATCATCGTCTATTGCGGCAGTTTTCAATGCACGGCCTCAACGCAGGCGGCCAAAAAATTATCCGGATTGGGCTATAACGTCCTTGATTATAAGGGCGGGCTGAAGGAGTGGCGGGAAAAGGGCAATAAACTCGTTTCGGAAAATTAAAAATACTAAGGAGGGCATGCCCAATGAAGGTGCTTTCGTTTGTGCTCGGCGCGTTATTTTTTTTATTTTTCGGTATAATCGTGTTTTGTATTACGGGAGATATTTTTGCCATGGATAATAAAATAGTTATCTTAGAGACTAACCAGGGCAGGACAGAGATCGAACTCCTGCCGGAAGTCGCTCCAAAGGCCTGCGAGAATTTTATCGGATTGGTTGAAAAAGGATATTATAACGGAACTACGTTCCACAGGGTTATTAAAGGATTCATGATTCAGGGCGGCGATCCTACGGCAACTGGAAGGGGCGGAGAATCGATCTGGGGCAAACCATTTGAGGATGAATTCGATTCAAACGTCAAGTTCGATAATACCGGCATTCTGGCCATGGCAAATGCGGGGCCAAATACAAATGGCAGTCAATTCTTCATCACTACCGCAAAAACTGAATGGTTGAATATGCGTCATACAATATTTGGTAAAGTCGTAAACGGCTATGACGTAGTTCAAAAAATAGAGACCACGGCTACAGACGCGAATAATAAGCCTCTCGGTGAACAAAAAATCATCAAGGCGTATATAAAAACTGATTAACAAAATTAATTATATTCACATACTTGGGGACATCATATGAAAATCGGAATAATAGGTTTGCCGCAAGTAGGAAAGAAGACTCTGTTCGGGCTGCTTACTAATTACAAATTGACAGAAAAAGATATCGCCTCGAACAAGCCCATAAAAGCCGTGGCTGAGATAAAGGACCCGAGATTTGATCTTCTGGTCAAGGCCTACGGGCCAAAAAAAGAGGCGAGCGCCAGGATAGATATCGAAATACTTCCAAAACTGGAAAAAGATACGATAGCAAAAGGAGAGATCTTTACCGATATTAATGAACTGGATGCCATATGCCACGTTGTGAGGGCCTTTAAAGACGAGTCGATTTATCATGTGGAGGGTTCGGTCGACCCGAAGAGAGATATAAATTTTGTAAATTCAGAGCTTATTTTGCATGACCTTGTTTTTATAGAAAAAAGGATGGAGAGGCTTGAGGCAAAGATAAAACAGATAAAGGAAGAAGCCGCCATAAAAGAAAAGGAAATACTTGTGAGGCTGAAGGCGCATCTTGAAAAAGAGTCCCCTTTGAGATTTTTCGAATTTGGCCACGATGAATTAAGGGCCGTTTCAAGTTATCCTTTCGTGACCCGCAAGGCCATGCTGATAGTCCTTAATATCTCCGAAGAGGATTTGAATGATACCGGTTTAGTTGAGCAATTAAAGCGTGATTACCAGAACGCCTGTGAGGTCATGCGGATTTCGGCAAAGGTAGAGTCTGAGATAGCCAATCTGGAATCAGAGGAGGAGAGAAAAGACTTCATGGAAGAGCTCGGCATAAAAGAACCGGCGATAAACGTGCTTACGCGCTCATGTATAAAGGCGCTTAACCTGATATCTTTCTTTACGGTGGGCCCGGATGAAGTAAGGCAATGGACCATCAAGGCGGGTTCGACGGCCCCTGAAGCCGCGGGGGCGATTCATACGGACCTCGAAAAAGGATTTATACGAGCGGAAGTGATGAAGTATGACGATTTCACGCGCCTTGGCAGTGAAGGGAAAGTCAAAGAGGCCGGTAAATTATATCTTAAAGGAAAAGATTATGTTGTTGAAGACGGAGACATAATAAACATACGATTCAGCGTTTAGCGTTTTTCAGGAGAAGACATGGCTAAAGAGAATTTTTCGTTCGACATAATTTCTGAAGCGGATTTACAGGAAGTGGATAACGCGGTTAATCAGGCCAAAAAGGAGATTATACAGAGGTTCGATTTTAAGGGTAGTAAGTCATCCATAGAATATAATCGCGATGAGAAAAAAATAAATCTGGTGGGTGATGATGGTTTTAAACTGCGTTCCGTTAAAGAGATCCTCGCTACTAAGCTTGCTAAAAGAGGGGTTTCCATGAAGCTCCTTACTTTCAACGAGCCGCAAAAAGTATTCGGTGGCTGCCTTCAGCAGGTGGCGGACCTCGCCTCCGGCATACCTCATGAAAAAGCAAAAGAGCTTGTTAAGATAATAAGGGAGATGGGGCTAAAGGTGCAGGCTCAGATAGAAGGAGAAAAGATACGCGTCTTTTCGCCCAAGAAGGACGATCTGCAAGTTGTTATAGCGCATATTAGAAAAATAGACTTTTCCTTGGCGCTCACTTTCTGTAATTATAGATAATTTAGTAAAATCATCATAGAGGAGGTGAGATATATGGGATGCGGCCATTGCGAACCAAAAAAGAAAGAAACATACATCTGCACAAAATGTGGTAAAGAAGAAGTGCGGGAAGTTAAAGAGGGCGAGGTAGTAAAAAGCTGCTGCGGGCAGTCGATGAAGAAGAAATAAAAGGCGTCGGATAGATTAAGGAAGGGGTAATGGCCCGCCATAAACACCCATATCGTTTCGCGTGCCGTCGAAATCATTGTATTGCGTGTCGGGGTCTCCTGAATTTATGCAAGGAGAACCTATGCCTAGATGGTAGGGGTAAACACCAAACAACGGATCCTGCATCATATTGCCTGCTCCCATAACTACGCCACAGGTAGAAGCTAATGTAGTATTCGACCATAGATCATTATAAGAAAAATCTTGTGTGCCTGTACCTGAAAAACAAATAACTTCCGAACCTGGCCCAATGTGTGTAAAAATATTATTCTTGGCTATCAGGTTAGAATTATTGAGATACATTCCAACCCCGCTTGTTGTGTTGTTGTATCCCCAGATATAATCAATAGTATTGTTAAAAAAAGATATTGTACTATTTTCTGCGCGCAAAGCAACTCCTTTAGGAACCTGCGTATGTACGCCAAGGTTATAAAAAATGTTATTTTTAATAACTGCCGTCGAATTATACACAGTGATTCCCGCGGTTCCATTCCAGCCATAGTTATTGCTTATATTGTTATTTATTATCTCTAAATTACTACTTTCATAAGCCTCAATAGCGCCATCCCAACGAGAATTAAATATATTATCTTTGATTAATCCTGTTGTACCCATCACATAGAGGCCGCGTAAGTTGGGGCCAGATGTTCTGCAGGTATTTCCGATAAAATCAAGATGATTATTTCCTGCTGTGCCCAACACCCACGTATTCCAGAAATAGTTATTCTGGACCACCGCCGAAGCGCCGGTATCCATGTAAATAGCACCTTGGAGTTTATTATTTTCTATCTTTAAGGAAGACACTGTACCTGCGCATCTGACACTATAGGTATCGCCCCCAATCACAAATCCTTTAATAATTGTTTCGGAGCCATTTATATTAGCACAGCTAATAACGGGGGTGCCGGATACGCCCCAGATATAACTACTTCTATCGGTACCAACACCCTGAAGTATTACGCCGCTTTTATTCAAAATAATATTTTCATTATACGTCCCAGCCGCAACTTCAATAGTATCGCCGCTAACGGCCGCATCAATAGCCGCCTGAACTGTCGAATAATCCTGAGGTACTCTTATAATATTCGATCTCTGTTGTAATTTTAATATGTCATATCCATTTTTTAGGAACACATTGCTCTGGACGGCATTTTCAAGATCGTTTCTCACGACCTCGCCCATCATCGCCCAGCCTTCGGCCTGAAGGGCCATATTCCACGACCCCTTAAGATAGTTTACAGTGACCTTGCCTGTATTCTTATTAACACGCATACTCTCTACATTATTTAAAGGAGAGACCGTTACTGTATCACCTAAAAAGGCAATAGCGCTTCCATTCGGATATTTTCTATCTCGCAAAGCTTCCCACATACCAGTTGCTTCATCCGGCTTTATATCTGAAATCATAGCGCTATAATGAGGCACAATAACTTCTCCGTTTCCATCGTTAAAAGAATCCGTTCTCCCTCCCACGCCATAAGCCCCATAGCTGCCTTCTTCGGGAACTTCCGACGCTGAAAGGCCGAAAAGAGCGGCATCTCGCAAAAAGGGATTTAAATGTTCCGGCGTAGAATACCATCCTATTTGCGTATTAGCCATATTCATTCTATACTGAGTCCAGTCATTGCCCCAGCCATCTATGCCGGCAAAGACCGCCGGATAACAAGCATTGTCTACAAAGCCTGAGCCATTATCAGACGGCGGAATCGACATCACTAATTCGGTTTCGCCGGTGCTTGAAGCATAGGCCCAGTTTACGCCCACTGTTTCCATTCCAAAACCCTGCCAATAATAAGGAATCTTGGTCCCGTTATAAAGATAGCCGTGCGAAATAGCCCCTCCGGATCGGATATCCGCCCAATTTATTGCCTTTAGAAAATTTTCAAAAGAGGTTATCTGATTATTCGGGTCTCCTATCATCCGAAGAGCCGTGATCATATCGAGCGCGGCATATGCGGTATCCCCGGATGCCCATTCGGTTCCGTCACACCTTTCTGTCCCGCCGTTTTTGGTAAAATGCGGCCAGAGAGTATTTATCCCGGCCGGACCTTTTGGAACTCTATTAATAAGCGTGTCAGCAATTTTAGTAATAATTGCCTCGGCACTTTCTCGGGTTATAATACCTTTTCTGTAGGCATAATATGTAATCTTTGCCGCTTTAGCAGTTGCGGTTAAGTTCTCGTAATCGCCTGATCTAAAATTGCTTCTATCTTGAACCATTCCTGTCGCGGGGTCATAATTTGCCATAAGCCAAGCGTATGACCAAAGAAAAGCCTCCTCTTCCGCCGGTAAATCAGGGACTCTTACCTTGAGCCTTATCCTATCTACAGAAACCGAATCGCCAAGTTCAGCAAAATCCATTACCCAAACAAACTGCTCCACATTTTCTAACAAATCCAAATCTTGAGTAAGATCAATTCTAAATGTACAAGGGTAAGTCACATCAGGATCAAGGGGATACTGTTTAAGGACATTGCCAAATTGATCCTTTAGCTCAACCCTCAACCTAACAAAATAGTCAGAAACTACATCGTTAACCGCAAATTCCAATTCGGTAATCTTTCCTTGATATTCGGGTTTTATATACGGGCCGAATATTCTTTTAAAATCTAAAGGAATATTATCTCTATCAATTCTTATCAAGCTGTACCACCAACCTCCATGCGTCCAATATTGGCCTGGCTCAACATTAGTTACTGTTGATGTATAGGTTGAATTTCCATCCCATGTGTATGTAACATCTCCCGTATTCAACAATCCCCTGTCACCGCCGGTATAATTATAATAGTAACCTTCTGCCGGCAATGGTTTATCGTTTTCATCTAAAATAACCCAATATTCCTTCGGAGGAACTTTTGCCAAGGTCACGCTAAAAGGCATCATAGAATTGTCCCGCAAAAGCGCAAAACCGTAATATGTTTTAAAGCCATCTTTCGAAGCTTCTATAAAGTAGTTTCCGTTGATATAATTATCGCGGTAGACGTCAAAATGGCCTATCTTGGTTCCCGGCGGGTACGTAGGATCGGCTTCGTAGGCGGTAAGGGCTTCGCCGAAGACCTGTGTCTTAGTTATGTCAAGAATGCGGATCTTTGCGCCTCCAAGGCCAATCTTCCCTCCGGCAGAGTCCAGTTGATAAATCGTGCCGAATATAACGGTCTTCTGGACAGTGACTGTGATATTTTCTGAAACGGTGTTTTTCCCATCTGTTACTGTGAAATTTATGTCTGGATAGGTTCCTTTTTGCCCGTGGCTTGGCTCCCATAAGAATGTATTAGTC
>Ga0155748_110_pt3 | contig 13049 bp, 12 predicted proteins | sample RifCSPlowO2_01_FD_107402 | JGI IMG/M metagenome (GOLD analysis project Ga0155748, IMG submission 107402) | Omnitrophica bacterium RIFCSPLOWO2_01_FULL_45_10
AAACCCTTTAAAGATGGATATATTTTTGATATACATCTCTGACATCAAGATTTCTCAAGATAGTTTCAATCCACACGTTGGCCAGACCACTCAAATTCTTTATGAACTAAAGAACGATGCTAAATTAAGTATAAAGATTTACAATGATATAGGAGGACTGGTAAGAAATCTCATTGACAATCAGTTAAGGAGCCCTGGCGAACAAAGCGAGGCCTGGGATGGCAAGGATAATAATGGTAATATCTTACCCGACGGAAACTATTACTTTGTCCTTGAAGATAGTATGAGCGGCACGCCAGAGGTTATTTATGACCCTCAAGAGACAGGTGGTCAAGACATCTCTCACAGCATTGTCTTCTCCGCCGCTAACTTTAACACACTTAAGAATCAGCCATCTCTACTTACCTATAATCTACCCCGGCCCGCAAAGATTAATATTAAGGTAAGAATAAACAGGTACGAAGGGCCAGCCATCCGGGTAATAAAATACCAAGAGCCGACTGGCTCAGGCGAGCGCCAGACTATCTGGGATGGTAGAGATGAGATTGGCGAAATTGTCCCTTATAGGCAATATACTTTAGCAACCTGGGGTTATACCTTAAGAGATAACTCCATTGTTATTGTGGGGGGAAGGCCGTCTATCTCAGAGACTCAAGCTGCACCTATTAAATTTAATCCTATCTTCAATCCTTATACAACTACCCAACAAAATTCAACCACTATCTCTTTTAGTCTTTCAGACGATGCCAAGATTGTCTTAGATATATATAATTCTAACAATGTTTTGGTCCGTCGATTGTTAGATAATGTACTAAAATCGAAAGGGACAAATACGGTTGTCTGGGACGGAAAAAATAATAAGGGGAAAATCTTATCCTATGGTTTTTATCGTATTGAGCTCCAGGCAGAAAAAGGCGGCAACTATTCTGATATAGTTACCGCGCATACGGAGGTGATTTATTAGGGACTGTCCCTAAATTAAAGGAGTTCTATAAATGAGGTTAATTAATTTTAAAATATCGGCTTTAATCGTGTGCTTGCTCTTTGTATATTTAACAGAAGCATTTGCTGGTAGTTCGATCTCTATTTCCTTAGTCTATCCACAAAAAACCAATGCTCCAAAGAGAGAGCTAAATCGGATTGAAGGCCCCCCCGTAGTTACAGGAGATGTTTCAGTAAAGGTAGTGGGCATAAGGCCTGAGCAGTTAAGAAACCCCAATCTTTATGTAGAATATTTTCTTGATGACAATTTAGTCTATTCAACCGAAGATAAAAAAAAGATTGGCCAGGATAGATTGAAGTCCTTAGGATTTATCTTAAATACGCGCTCATCTCCTGATGGGCTACATACCTTGGTTGCTAACCTGTGGGATAAAGATGGTCCATCGGCTATTGGGATGAGGAAAATTATTATTCAAAACGAGCAAAAAAATGAAGATTAAAAAGACCTTAATTTTTAGACTTCTATCTATATTCATACTCATTGCGTTTATCTGCGAGTCATCTTTAATTAGCTCCACTGCCTATGCAGAAGTTCCTTGTTGGAATGACGGCTATATCGACTATGCTTATGGCGGCGACCCTTCATTAGGCGGAGGCCCAAACCCTCGAGGGTCCCAAAATGCTGGCGACCCTGTAAATGTAGCTACTGGTAATTACGCTTATGAGAACACGGATTTTACTATACCTTCTCGAGGAGATCCCATTGAATTTAACCGTTTTTACAATAGCCAGGATGGTTATGACGGTCCTTTAGGAATCGGCTGGAGCCATAATTACAATATCTTTCTTGTGGAGGTTGTTGGTGGCTCAGGAGAAAATTATGTGATTCGGCGTAACCCAGAGGGCGATAAGGACGAATTCAGGCAAAACCCTGACGGGACTTACAGCGCACCTCAAGGCGTCTTTGATACACTTACCAAGGAAGGCCAAAACTATGTTATTATCACCAAACACGGCACGAGCTATCGCTTCAATTCCACAGGTTACCTTACCTCCATTACAGACCGAAATCAAAATCAGATTATCCTAACTTACGATTCTGAAACTGGCGTTTTAACTAAAGTCGCGGATGCCTTAGGCAGATTCATATTATTTGAATATAACTCTGGGCAAAAGCTCTCCAAAATAATAGATTTCACCGGAAGGACATGGCGCTATGTGTATGCCAATGGTGATTTAATCTCTGTTACTATACCTTCCACCACTGAATTTCCTTTTGGCACCACTACCACTTATACCCATAACGAGCATAACCTTTCATCCATCACTGATGCCAAGGGAAATACTTACTTGAGTATCACCTATGACTCCGTGGATAGGGTAGATACTATGACCCAGGGAATGTATTCCTACGATTTTAATTATTCCCCCGGTTTCACCACAGTTTATGACCGTAGAGGCAACTGGACTGACTATGCCTTAAATGCAGATGGCACCACTAATAAGATGACCCAGAGCCTAACCCATGAAACAAGTTATACGTATAATTCCGCTAAATTGATTACCAAGATTGTATATCCCAAAGGAAACTCTATTGAATATATCTATGATAATAAAGGTAATCGTTTAGAGATACGGCGTAAACCCAATGCAGGCTCTAACCAAGCCGATATAGTTACTACCTTTACCTATGAGCCCAAATATAACTTTATTAAAACCTTAACTGATCCAAAGGGCTATACCGTGACCTGCTACTATGACTATGAGGAAGCCATCTTAGGCGACTTAAATCAGGATGGAATAACTACCCAAGCTCAAGGAAATTTAGTTAAGATAGCCGAGCCTCAAGTTGCAGAAGGAACTCCCGAGGCCAAATTCACCTACAATAGTGTTGGTCAAATAGAAAAGGTTATAGATTCAGATGGCAGCGCAACTAAATATGAATATTATCCTCTAAATAGTTATCTTCATAAAGTCATCCAAGACCTTGGCGGCCTTAACTTTGTCAGTGAGATGACCTATGATTTAGTGGGCAATGCGAAAACTATTAAAGACCCTAAAGGAAACACCACTACCTTTGAATATGATAGCCACAATAACCGCACCAAGACCGTCTCAGCCGCCCCTTTTAACTACATCACCACATACAAATACGATGCCAATGACAACTTGGTCCAAGAGGATAGACAAACAGATAACCCGGGCAACCCTTGGCAGTCTACCTATTATACCTATGATAGCTTAGATAAACTCCAAACCATAAGAGATGATTTAGGAAACACTACCGCCTACTCCTATGATGCCAATGATAACCTTGCTTCTATTAAAGACGCAGAATTAAACTCTAACCTCTATGAATACGACGAGAGAAATCTTCTCTCTAAGGTAACCGATGCTGAAGGAAATACCGCCGAATATACTTACGGTAGGAATCGGAACCTCGAGGAGATAAAAGACGCCAAAGGGAATACCACCACCTACACCTATGATGACCTTGACCGGCTGATTAAGATTACTTATGCAGATAACTCTACAGAGGAATATACCTATGATGCCAATTACAACCTCACCTACAAAATAGACCCCAAGCGCCAAATCTTTTACTACGAATATGACTCACTTAACCGAATGACTCAAAAGGGTCTCTTCCCGAAAGGGTCTAATCCTGAGAGTGAGGTAACTTATGTCTATGATTTAGGCTCAAAGCTCACCTCAGTTAGTGACTCTACTGGCACCGCTACCTACGCCTATGACAACTCGAACCGTCTCACCCAGGTAACCTATCCTGGCCCTAAATCTGTATCCTATGAATACGATGCCAATTCTAACCGCAAAAAACTCACCTATCCCGACTCAAGTTATATCACCTATGAATACGACTCTCTCGACCGTCCAACTGCGATTAAGAATGAGTCAGGTAATTCTATATCTTCCTATAGCCATGATGCGCTCTTTCGCAGAACTCAAGCCAACTACGCCAATAATACGCAAGCCCTCTATCAATACGATGCTGTAGACCGCATGACCAAACTTACTAACCAACTAACAAATCAGCCAACTAACAAAATATCTGAATTTGTCTATACCTACGATAAAATATATAACCGCGAATCTATGACCACCCTCTCTGGCATCCACAACTACACCTATGATAAAATCTATCAACTAAAGACTGTAGACTATCCTTCTGGCTATACTTTTCCTGACACTACCTTTAACTATGATGCTGCGGGTAACCGTATATCAAGTGTAAATGGCGGCACTACTAATTACACCGCTAACTCCCTCAACCAATACACCCAAGTAGGCGGCGCTACCTACGCCTATGACTCCAATGGCAACCTTACATCTGACGGTACCTTTACCTATACCTATGACTATGAGAACCGGCTGACTTCTGCCACCAAGACCGGCACCACTGCCACCTACAAGTACAATACTTTTGGCAGAAGGATAGAGAAGACCGTTAATGGTATAACTACCAGATTCCTCTATGACGGAGAGCATATTATTGCTGAGTATGATACCCAAGGAAACCTAAAAACCAAATACATCTATGGCCCAGCAGTAGATGAGCCAATCAAAGGACTGTCCCCAACGGGGACTGTCCCTGAATGGTATTATCATTACGACGGTCTCGGCTCAGTTACCAATCTCACTGATTCCTCTGGCACAGTCCTTGAGTCCTACTCCTATGATGCCTATGGAAGACCTCAAATTGGCTCAAGTCTTGGCAACAGATTTATGTTCACAGGAAGGGAGTTCGACGAGGAGACAGGGCTTTACTACTACAGGGCAAGGCATTATTCACCTGTAATCGGAAGGTTTTTAGAGAGGGACCCGCTGGGATATATCGATGATAATATCAATCTTTATACTTACGTTGGTAACAATCCTTTGAATTGGGTAGATCCGTATGGTTGGTCCAAAAGGAATAGGGATTTGTTAGATGCCGCATCAGACTTCTGCGCTGGATGGGGAGACGGACTTACATATGGGGGTACCGGATTGGTTCGAGAACTGTTTGGCTACGATTACATAGTTGATAAAGATTCTGGTTCGTATTTAACTGGCCAAGTGGTAGCTGTCGTACACAGTGCTGCGATGGGCAAGGCAGTACCAACTGCCGGAGCTAAAGCACCAGGAAAAGTGTTTTCTCATTGGATTCCCGACCGCACACTCAAGAAGTTTGGTTTGGAAAATTCACGTTTGGGAAAATCGATTCTTAATGGCAATTATGTAACGCCTGCGCGCCATTATTATCACGACCCACATGCAGTAATGAAGGGCTGGACACATGTGAACAATCCTAAATTGCGTCAAGTTCCTAAATGGAATCCAGTACGTCGGCAGTTTGATAGAATTCCAAATGTGTATAAGAAGGGCGCTGCCTATGGTGCAGCCGGTAAGACCGAGTACGATATACTTGATAGCTGTGAAGAAGAAGAATAGAAGTAGTTACAGGAGCGCAAATAAAAATAGGGACAGACACCAATTTTAATTTCAGAAACGAGTAATAGGGCTTCACGAAACTCGGATAGGCGGGGTTTTCTAACCCCGCATCACAATGAGGTAAAGAATGCCGAGATTAAAACACATTCATCTTGAAGGATATCCTTATTTTATTACCACAACAACAAGGGAAAATATAAAGGTTTTTTCAGAGCAGAAATGGGCCGATAGCCTTTTATCTTGTCTATATTATGGGAGAGAAAATAACTGGTATCTTCTGCTCTCGTTCGTAATAATGCCAGAACATCTACATCTGGTTGTAGTGCCGCAAAGTAAGAATATCTCACAGATAATGAAGGCTATAAAGGGCTATTCAGCAAGACTGATAAATTCATATAGTCAAGACAAAGGGTCTCTTTGGCAAGAGGGTTTTTATGATTACATTCTAGATAGCGAAGAGAAACTTTTGACAAAGATTAAATACATTGAAGAAAATCCTGTTAGGGCAGGATTAGTTTCCGAAGCGGAATTTTATCGTTATTCATCTGCACACAAACAAAATTCAGTAGATTTAGAGATATATTTAAATAAAAGAAATGCGGGACAAGAATGTCCCGCCTATCCAGTGCAGGGATAGTAAGTTTTTCACCTCCACCCCCATAAAAATGGGTGAATTTAGCATTTTACCGACGAGAAGTGCAGTTGTAATATTAAGAGTTATAAGCGGTTACGTATGTGGAGGTGAAATCAAAATATGTGCGCTCGTAACATACTCTAAATAAAGATGTTATGAGTTTCGTGAAGGGCACAAATGAGTAAAAAAAGGAGACGAACATGAACCAAAAGTGTGACGCTAAGAGATTGATTCCACGAGTAGCGCTAATTGGAGTGGTTGTGTTGACCCTGCTCTTGGGGCTGCCCCAGAAGGCTTTTGCCCCGATAGATGCAATCGTTACAAGGGTTACGCCGACGGAAACTGCGCTTGCGGCGGAGGCGTACCTAGGACAGCTTATACCATTTATGCGTATAACCGAGAGAATTAAGTAGTGGTTTAGATCGGACCGCATTTACAACAGTCAGGTGCTTATCACGATTACGAATACGCCCGCCAGAAATAAATCTAAATGTCCTTGACTTTAAATGCGACGAATGATACTATTAAAAATAATTCAAGGAGGGAATAATATATGAAGAAATTTGGTATTATCTTTTTGATTGCGATTTTTGCGGCGGGCTTAAGCGGCTGTGCGCTCAATTTTTATAAGGGTAAGCCGGAACAGGAAAAGCAGATTAGACGGTTAACCAGCGAAGTAGAGGAACTCGAAGCGGCCAAGAGGATGCTGGAGGATCGCCTGGCCAGAGAGATAAGAGATAAAGAGGTCTTACTCCAATCCACGGAGCGAGGCCTTGTCATAACGATGGCAAATGATATCCTTTTCGATTCCGGCAAGGCAAAACTCAAATCGAAGTCGCATCCAATGTTAAAGAAGATCGCGTCCGTCCTTAACGAGGCGCTTACGGATAGGAATATCGGCGTAGAAGGCCATACGGATGACGTCCCTATTAAATATTCCGGATGGAAGTCGAACTGGGAACTTTCGACGGCGCGGGCCACGAGCGTCCTGCATTACTTAATAGATGAATGCGGTTTAGATCCAAGGAGAATGTCTGCCATTGGATACGGCGAATTCAGGCCCGTCGATGCCAACGACACTCGCGAGGGCCGCGCAAGAAATCGCAGGGTAGAGATAATCGTCCTGCCGAAAGAATTGACGAAGAAATCCTACGAGGAAACGCAGTCAAAGGTATCCGAAAAGGCGAGGACAGAAGAAGAGTCCAGGATAAAAGAAGAGCCGGTTAAGTGAGACAATAATTGTCGAAAAGCGCCACGAAGATAAGGAACGAATCAATGGGGGACGTCTAAAGTTCCCCATTGTTGTTTAAAAAGTCTATGAATAACCCAAGCAACATGCCTCATCACGTCGCGATAATAATGGACGGAAACGGAAGATGGGCGACTCAAAGGGGTTTGCCTAAGATTGCCGGCCATCGTCAGGGAGTAAAAACCGTACAGGATGTGACTAAGGCGGCCATGGAGATGGGGATAAAGGTATTGACATTATATGCCTTCTCTACGGAAAATTGGAAACGGCCCAGAAGAGAGGTTGATGCGCTATTCGGATTGCTCGAAATATATCTCGAAAGAGAAGCGGATAAGTTAAATAAAAACAACATTCGGCTTTCGGTGATTGGCAGGATAAAAGAACTCCCCGCTTTGGTTCAAGAGAAACTGAGAAGAGTCTCGGAGTCCACTAAGAATAATACCGGCCTAATTTTGAATTTAGCGCTGAATTACGGCGGCAGGGCGGAGATAGTTGACGCCTCGCGCAAGATAGCGCAGGATGTATCAGGGGAAAGAATCGCTATTGATGATATAGACGAAGCAATGTTTTCTCGATACTTGTATACAGAAAATATTCCAGACCCGGACCTTCTGATAAGGACGAGCGGCGAATTCAGGATATCTAACTTTCTGTTATGGCAGATATGCTATGCGGAACTTTATGTTACGACGAAATTGTGGCCCGATTTCAACAAGGACGATCTTAAAAGAGCGCTTATGGAATATAGAAGGCGGAACAGGAGATTCGGTGGATAGAGAAGGCCTCGCGAGACGCGTTGTGAATTCGATCTTGATATTGGCGTTGGTGGCACTCATCATATTCTATTTTCCTAATTGGGTCTTCGCGCTTCTCGCGTCCTCGTTAATAGGCTTGAGTCTTTTTGAGTTTTTTAATATGGCCGAGAAGAAAAACATCTTCGTATATAAATATCTGGCCACGGCGATAGGGATGTGCGTTCCGCTAATCATATATTTCCAGAAGGGCCTGGAGGGCTATTTTGCCTTAGAGCCGTTCTTCATAGTCATCGCGTGCCTGTTCATATTTGTTCTGCAGTTCATACGCCGCGACAGTTCACAGGCCCTTGGAAGCATATCCGTGACCATGTTCGGCCTTTTGTACATCGCGTGGTTCTTGTCATTTTTCATAAAATTGAAATTCATGCCTCGAGGTGAATTGCTGGTAAGTTTTCTCGTCCTCGTAACAAAGATGGGCGACATAGGCGCGTATTTCATCGGTTCTAACTTCGGTAAGCACCCTCTCATTCAAAGGATAAGCCCTAAAAAGACTGTGGAGGGCACAGTAGGCGGTCTCGCATTCAGCGTGGGAAGCGCGATTTTTAGCAAATCGTACCTGACGGGATTCACATACTGGCACTTGTTCTGTTTGGGGATTCTCTTGGGTATATTGGCGCAGGTCGGCGATTTGGCGGAATCCCTCTTAAAAAGAGACTGCGGAGTCAAGGATTCCGGCGCTAACCTTTCCGGCTTCGGCGGGGTCCTGGACATGATAGATAGTTTGCTCTTTACAGCGCCGATATTCTATTTCTATATAATGGTGCTTATTAGATGAGAGAGAGAATCGCGATTCTTGGTTCGACGGGCTCTATTGGAGTGAATACATTAAAGGTTGTATCTCGCTTAAAAGAAAGATTTGAGATAATCGCGCTCTCCGCTGATTCAAACGCGGACCTTCTCTCGAGACAAGCGCGCAAGTTTCGTCCAAAGATCATCTCTTTAAGAGAGTCTTTTCTTTCGACCAAGATAAGAAAATTAATCCCGTCCCGGACCAAGACGGTATTTGGAATAGAGGGGCTCAATGAGATAGTCTCGCGAAGCGATGTCGACCTCGTCGTCTTCGCGATCTCAGGAACTTCCTGTCTCATCCCGCTCATCACCGCCATTGAAAAGAAAAAAAGGATCGCCCTGGCAAATAAAGAGGCGATGGTGTCAGCAGGCGCCATTTTGATGAATCGCGCGAAGGCAAACGGCGTAAAGATAATCCCCATCGACAGTGAGCACAGCGCGATATTTCAGTGCATATATGGTGAAGCGCGCCATTTATCAAAAATATATCTTACCGGAAGCGGCGGGCCATTATTAAATATAAGGAAGGATAGATTTGACAGGTTGTCCAAGGCGTTCATCCTTAAGCATCCAAAATGGAAGATGGGAAAGAAGATATCGGTCGATTCCGCGACGATGATGAACAAGGGGTTGGAGGTAATAGAGGCTCAACACCTATTTCAGATGAATGAAGATAGGATAGAGGTTTTGATACACCCTGAAGCGATAGTCCATTCGATGGTCGAGTTTTCCGATGGAGTCGTCTTTGCCCAGTTGGCGGTTCCGGACATGCGGCTTCCGATACAGTACGCGCTCACCTATCCCGAACGATCAGCTTGCATTGTAGGAAACGTTGATTTTTCCAAGATAAAGAAATTATCGTTCTCGAAACCCGACATAAAGAGATTCCCCTGCCTGGGGTTGGCGCGGCAGGCCGTAAAGGACGGAGGGGCGGCTCCGGCGGTTCTAAACGCGTCGGATGAAGAGACGGTGAAAAACTATCTTGAAGGAAGAATTTTGTTCTCGGATATTCCGAAGATCATAGAGAAGATATTGTCACGGCATAAAAATTCAATCAAAGATGAGCCCCGCGTCAACGATATACTGGAAGCCGAGAGATGGGCCAGAGAGGAGACTAAACTATTGTGTTCTCGTTAATATATTTTTTGCTCACGCTTTCCATACTTGTGCTGGCGCACGAATTCGGCCATTTCGCTGTCGCAAAGAAGACGGGGGTGAGGGTCGAGAAATTCTCTTTTGGTTTCGGCCCAAAGATATTATCGTTCAAAAAGGGCGATACAGAATACCTTATTTCTCTCATCCCTTTAGGCGGGTACGTGAAGATGGCGGGCGATGAGCCAAGGAAAGAGGGGAGCTACGAGAAATGGGAATTCCTGTCTAAGAGCGTCACGGAACGCTTTGGGATAATCTTTGCCGGGCCTCTCTTAAATTATTTACTCGCGTTTATTATATTTTCAGTTATCTTCATGTTCGGGAGCCCTACAATTACGACCGAAGTAGGCGGGCTTTTATCAGGCTATCCTGCTCAAAAAGAAGGGATAGTTGTCGGAGACAAGATTCTTGCCGTGGACGGGAATGAAGTTAAGTTCTGGGAAGATATGACCGAGTTGATTCATAAACGCGTCGACGGCGCGATAAAGTTGGCGATAGAAAGAGACGGCGCCCGTTTCGAGAGAGAAATTTCACCGCTTGTTCGCCGAACAAAAGACATATTTGGCAAAGAGATAAAGGTCGCGCTAATCGGGATAATGCCGTCTCAAGAAATTGTAAAGGTACGATATGGGCCGATACGTTCCGTCCAGATGGGGCTTAAAAAGATTGGCCAACTAACCCTGATTACTTATAAGGCATTATGGTCAATTGTAATAGGGAGGCTCTCTTTCAAAGAGTCCATGACAGGGCCCATCGGAATATTCATGATAACCGGCCAGGCGGCCAGGATGGGCTTCTTATATATCTTTCACCTCATGGGGATCTTAAGCGTGTCTTTGGCAATATTCAATCTTCTTCCTTTCCCCGTCCTCGACGGGGGCCACATCATTTTTTTGGCTGTGGAAAAGGTGAGAGGGAAACCTCTTTCGATAAGGGCGCAGGAACTGATCGCTAATATAGGTATAAGTTTTTTAATACTGCTCGCGCTTTTTACATTTTACAGCGATATAATGAAGTTTGGGATATTCGAGAAGGCGGTCACGCTTTTCAAAAGATGATAAAGAGACGGAAAACTAGACTCGTAAAAGTTGGCGATGTCAGGATCGGCCAAGGCGCGCCGGTCTCCATCCAGTCTATGACAAAAGTCGAAACACAAAACGTTAAAGGTGTTTTATGTCAGATAAAGAGGTTGGAGGGAGCCGGATGCGAGATAATAAGGGTCGCCGTCAAGAATTTTCAGGATGCGGAAGCCATCAAGGGAATTAAGAAAAAGATAAGGATGCCTCTCGTATGCGATATACACTTCAATCACCGCCTGGCGCTTGCGGCGATAGAGAACGGAGCGGACAAGATTCGCCTGAATCCGGGAAACATTCGAAAGAAGGAGGAGATCGCCGCAATCGTGAAAGCGGCGAAGAAGGCGCGTATTCCGATTAGGATAGGCGTGAACTCGGGGTCGGTTGTGTTTCGGGGTTCGGGTATCGGGAAACGGGTATCGGGTATCGGGTATCGGGAAACGGGAAAAGTAAGAAATAATGATAGTAAAAGCGTCTCGCATAAATTAGTAGATTCAGCGCTGGGATACATTGGGCTCTTTGAAGACATGAATTTCCGTGATATAATTATATCGCTCAAAGCGTCTGACGTTGTGTCAACGGTGGAAGCATATAGACTGATGGCCGAAAGATGTGATTACCCGTTCCACTTAGGCGTTACCGCATCGGGTCCCTACGAATCCGGAATCGTTAAGTCTTCGATCGGAATAGGCGCCCTTCTTCTCGATGGGATAGGAGACACATTGAGGGTTTCCTTGACCTCTGACCCCGTAGATGAAGTTATCGCGGCAAAACGGATATTGAGTTCAGTGGGCATGAGGAACTTTGGACCGGATATTATCGCCTGTCCGACCTGCGGCCGCTGCCAGGTGGAGTTAGTTAAGATAGTACAGGAATTAGATGAGAAACTATACGCTATACGCTATACGCTAAACGCTAAACGTCCTCTTAAGATTGCTTTAATGGGCTGCGAAGTGAACGGGCCCGGAGAGGCGATTGACGCGGATATCGGCGTTGCTTTCGGAAAGGGAAGGGGCATGCTGTTTAAAAAGGGAAAGATTGTAAGAAAGATAAAAACCGCAAATGCTCTAGAAGAAATACTGAAAGAGTTATAACTCTTAGTCATTGCGAGCCGCCGAAGGCGGCGAAGCAATCCCAAAAATAGAGATTGCTTCGGCACTTCGTGCCTCGCAATGACAAAAATTACCGATTGCTGATTACTAATTTATGAGATGGACTGAAGCGTTCATACCCACACTTAAAGAAGACCCCCAGGAGGCAGAAGTCATAAGCCATAAACTTATGATGAGAGCAGGGCTCGTGAGGAAGCTCATTTCCGGCGTATACTCCTATCTCCCCTTGGGCCTTCGAGTGCTGAATAAGGTTGAGGGCATCATAAGAGAAGAGATGAATCTTGCAGGCGCTCAGGAGGTCCTTCTTCCCGCCATTCACCCGCCTGAATTATGGAAAAAGACCGGCCGTTACGACGTTTTAGGCCCTGTCCTCATAAAGTTCAAAGACAGGCACGACAGGGAACTCGTCCTCGGGCCCACACACGAAGAGGTCATAACGGATCTCGTTAATAATAATGTCAAATCGTATAAGAATTTACCCCTTATCCTATATCAGATTCAGACCAAATTCAGGGACGAGCCGCGGCCGCGCTTCGGCGTGATGAGGACATCGGAATTCATAATGAAAGACGCGTACAGTTTCGATTGCGATACTGAAGGCATGGAAAAAAGTTACAAGAAGATGTTCGACGCGTACTGCAGGATATTCGAAAGATGCGGCCTTCCCTACATCGCGGTAGAGGCGGATCCCGGCATCATGGGCGGCAACATCTCTCACGAATTCATGGTGCCTTCCGAGGCGGGGGAGGACGAGATTGTCCTTTGCCAGAAATGCGGCTACGCCGCCAGCACAGCAGTGGCGGCGTGTAAAGTAGGGTCAAGCGGCAA
>Ga0155748_127_pt6 | contig 12954 bp, 16 predicted proteins | sample RifCSPlowO2_01_FD_107402 | JGI IMG/M metagenome (GOLD analysis project Ga0155748, IMG submission 107402) | Omnitrophica bacterium RIFCSPLOWO2_01_FULL_45_10
AACGTGACCAGGAGCGAAATCAATGAGGCGGTGTCGATATTGGATGGCGTGTTGTCAAGGGTATAGCTTAGGAGCGAATCGGCAATGAAGAAAGATCTAATTTCAATAGTAGATTTCGATAAAGATGATATTCTGGACCTGTTGGACCTGACGAAGGATGTTAAGGCAAATAAGTCAAAATACGAATGTTCGCTTAAATCTAAATGCATCGGGCTGATATTTCAGAAGCCTTCAAATAGGACGAGGGTCTCATTCGAGATAGGCATGGTCCAGTTGGGCGGCCATGCAATCTATCTTGGCCCGAGCGAGATAGACATGGGCGGGAGGGAATCCGTCAAGGATGTAGCATGCGTTCTTTCGAGATATCTCGACGGGATTGTTGCCAGAACTTATAATCATGAGGACGCGAAGGAGCTGGCTCGCCACGCGGCAGTTCCTGTCATAAACGGCTTATCGGACCTCGAGCATCCATGCCAGGCGTTGAGCGACATATTTACCATAAGAGAGAACTTTGGAAAATTCAAAGGCGTTAAACTTTCGTATATTGGAGACGGGAATAATGTCCTCAATTCGCTTATGTGCGCGGCCTCAAAGGTGGGGCTCGACATGAAGATCGCGACGCCGAAAGGTTATGAGCCAAAAATTGAGATGGCACGCATTGCAAGATCGATAGCAAGAGTTTCAGGTTCTCAAATAGAGTTATCGAACGATCCCAAGGCCGCGGCCAAAGACGCGGACGTCATTTACACGGATGTCTGGGTAAGCATGGGTCAGGAGAAGGAGCGTTCAAAGAGAAAGAAGTTATTTATGCCATTTCAGATTAATGGCAATCTCATGAAATTTGCGAAAAAGAAATGTCTCATCATGCATTGCCTGCCTGCCCACAGGGGCCAGGAGATAACGGATGAGGTCATAGACTCGAAAAATTCGATTGTTTATGATCAGGCGGAGAACAGGATGCATGCGGAGAAGGCGATATTGTTAAGATTATTGAAATAGGTGATAATATGAAAGAAAAAGTTGTATTAGCTTATTCCGGCGGGCTCGATACCTCGGTCGCGATAAAGTGGCTCAAAGACAAGGGATATGATGTGATTGCCTACATGGCCGATGTCGGCCAAAAAAGCGATTTTAAAACTTACAGCAAGAGGGCCCTAAAGACCGGGGCCAGTAAAGTTGTGATCGAGAATTTGAAAGAAGAATTCGTTGAAGATTTCGTATTTAAGTCGCTTAAGGCAAACGCGGTTTACGAAGGAGGATACTTGTTAGCGACAGCGCTATCGAGGCCATTGATAGCGAAAGGGTTGGTGAAAGCGGCCCAAAAGTTCAAGGCGCGGTTTGCGGCGCACGGGTGCACAGGGAAAGGCAACGATCAGGTAAGATTCGAAGTTACGATAAGGGCCCTGGATCCGTCGTTAAATATAATAGCGCCCGCAAGAGAGTGGGAATTGAAGACAAGGATGGATGAAATAAAGTATGCGAAGAAGAATAATATCCCCATTGACGCAACGGCGGAAAAGCCATACTCGCTTGATGTTAATCTTTGGGGAGTATCAATTGAAAGTGGGAAATTGGAAGATCCTTATTACGAGCCTGGTGAAGATATATATCAACTTACGAAGGGAGTAGATAGGGCTAAGGGAGAGCCTGCCTATGTAGAGGTGGAATTCAAGAATGGCGCGCCGGTCAAGTTGAACGGAAGGTCGATAGCCGGCGCTGACCTCATCTCGAAACTCTCTAAGATCGCGGGCGACGCAGGCGTTGGGAGAAGCGACATGATAGAGAATCGGCTCGTTGGAATAAAATCGAGGGAAATCTATGAGGCGCCGGCGGCGTGGTCCTTAACAACAGCGCACAAGGCGTTAGAGAGCCTCGTGCTTGACAGAGAGACGCTTCATTTTAAGGAATTGATCGCGCTCAAATACGCGGAACTCGTATATTACGGCTTATGGTATACGCCGCTAAAATCAGCGCTTGACAAACTTATAGATGAGACTCAAAAAGCGGTGAACGGAACGGTTAGATTAAAACTGCATAAGGGAAGTTGCGTGGTAGTAGGAAGAAAGTCGTCCAATTCGCTCTATAGAAAGGAACTCGCGACTTACGAGAAGGGCGACAAATTCGACCAGTCGCTCGCGAAAGGCTTCATCGAATTGTGGGGATTGCCTTATAAGGGATTGAGGAGAGATGTGATATGACCAAGAAACTTTGGGGTGGAAGATTCAGTAAAAAGACGGATCCATTAGTGGAAGAATTTACCAAATCGATTTATTACGATTATAAACTCTCCGAGTACGATCTCCTTGGCTCAATGATTCACGTGGAGATACTGAGGAACGCGGGATACTTAAAGGCGGGAGAAGCGGCCCGGCTCTATAAGGGCCTTAAGTCGATCTACGAAGACGTTAAAAACGGCGAATTCAAGCCGGACGAAAGAAGCGAGGATATTCACACGGATATTCAGAATAAATTAGAGGCGAGGGTAGGCAGTGTTGCTTCGAAACTTCATACCGCAAGGTCCAGAAATGAGCAAGTGGCATTTTCAACCAGATTATACTGTAAGTTCTCCATATTAGAGTTGCAGGTAGGGGCCGCTAATTTTGTATCGTCGCTTGGCAAGTTGATTCATAAATATGAGGATATGATAATCCCCGGCTACACCCATATGCAGCATGCTCAAGCCGTATATTTAAGAGACTATCTCTTTGCGTATGTTGAGATGCTCAAGAGAGATAACGCGAGATTGAATTACATATTCAAGGCCATAAAATTGACTATGGGCGCCGGGGCATTGGCGGGAACTCCCATTAAAAGGGATTATTATAATGTAAAGGTATCGAAGTTTCTAAAAGGGTTGGAAGAATCGATCGAATTTTTCGATGTGCAGGCGGCGGATAATTCGATAGATTCGGTTAGCGACAGAGACTTCGTCATAGAAATTTTAAGCGCGCTTTCTATTCTATCGATGCATCTGTCGAGGTTTGCCGAAGATCTGATTATATGGTCAACGAAAGAGTTCGGTTTTGTGGATATAGGCGACTCCTTCACAACCGGCAGTTCATTGATGCCGCAGAAGAAGAATCCCGACGTGCTGGAGCTGGTGAGAGGCAATGCAGGCAGGGTATATGGCAACCTCGTGAGCCTATTGACTACAATGAAAGGCGTCCCGCTTTCCTACGATAGGGATATGCAGCTCGATAAGGAGCCGTTATTCTATTCGATTGAATTGGTTTTGAGCGAATTGAAGGTATTGAGCGGCCTAGTCGGGACACTCAAATTCAATAAGGACAGGATTAAAGAAGAACTGAAAGACGAATCGTTATACGCGGCAGATTTAGTATATTATCTCGTAGGAAAGGGCATGCCTTTCGCGAAGGCGCACGAGACGGTTGGTAAACTTGTCAGATATTCAACCGACTATTCGATCCAGATAAAGGACATGACCCAGAGCCAGATGGATAAATTTTCCGAGAAATTTGTAAAGAACGAGATTCTGAAATTGTTCGATCCCGAAGTTTCAGTTAAATCAAAAAAATCTATAAGACGATAACATGCACGAATTTACATTTAAGAATAATGAATTATATTGCGAAACCATTAGGGTCGGCGATATCGCTAAGAGGATCCCTACGCCGTTCTACCTTTATAGTTATAAGACCCTGCTTGACCATTACAGAAAAATAAGGCGCGCGTTCAGTTCTATTAAGCCGCTCATCTGCTTCTCCGTGAAGTCTAACTCTAATCTCGCCGTCCTGAAGGCCCTTGTCAAAAACGGGGCCGGCTTAGACATAGTCTCAGGCGGCGAACTCTACAGGGCCCGGTTGGTAGGAGCGTCGCCTGAGAAAATAGTTTATGCCGGGGTCGGCAAGAAGGCGGATGAGATCGGAAACGCCATCAAATTCGGCATACTCTTCTTTAATGTCGAGTCCGAAGAGGAATTGGAAGAAATACAGAGAATAGCGCATTCAATGAAAAAGAGGGTCAGGGTCGGCTTGAGGATAAATCCCGATGTAATTCCAAAGACACACGATTATATCGTGACAGGGAAGGGCGAATCGAAATTCGGCCTAGATTTTGAGACCGCTCATAAAATATTCAATTCAAAGCGGAGATTTCCCAATCTTGATATATGCGGTGTTCATATTCATATCGGCTCTCAGATATTGACTTCTGAGCCGTTTGAGAACGCCATAAAAAAGGTTCTATCGTTTTTAAATAAAGAGAGGATACCCGTAAAATATTTCAATATAGGCGGAGGGCTCGGGATAGTATATTCATTAGAGAATCCCCAGACCGCCAAGAGTTTTGCCAAGAAGGTCCTGCCCATGCTTAAAAAATCTCGCCTTAAGATAATATTAGAACCGGGCAGGTTCATCTCAGGGAATAGCGGCGTTCTCGTTACAAAGGTCATATATACGAAGAGGACTCCGAGAAAGAAATTTATAATTGTGGACAGCGGAATGAACGACTTGCTGCGGCCGAGTCTATACGAGGCATACCACAAGATAGTGCCGGTTAAGTTGGCGGAAAACAGCTCCGACACGTCAGAGCGCCTCGACGTCGTAGGGCCGATATGCGAGACAGGAGATTTTCTCGGCAAGGACAGATTCCTGCCGCAGTTGAACAGAGGCGACCTTCTGGCCGTTATGGGAGCGGGCGCTTATGGTTTCACTATGTCGAGCAATTACAATTCTCGGCCGCGCGCGGCGGAGGTCATGGTGATCGGCAAAGGATTCCATGTTGTGCGCCGCCACGAGAACTATAGGGACTTGACGCGGGGTGAGGTTATACCAAGGGTATTACGATGAAAGGGATACGGGATACGGGTTACGGGTTACGTAACAAGATAAAATTCACCAAGGCGGTAGCGACCGGAAACGACTTTATAATCATTGACAACCGAAATGCCGCTATCAAGGAAAACTTATCCAAATTCGCTAAAAGGGCCTGCGAAAAAAAGTGGTCGATAGGCGCTGACGGCCTCCTTGTCATAGAGAGGTCGAAAGAAGCGGACTTCAAGATGCGGATATTCAATCCGGACGGAAGCGAGGCAGAGATGTGCGGCAACGGCTCAAGGTGCATTGCCCTATATGCGGTGAATAAAAGAATCGCTAAGAAAGATATGACCATAGAAACGGCGGCAGGTGTCTTGAACGCGCATGTCACGAACGATTCCGTAAAGGTGAAATTGCCCGACCCTAAAGAGATAAAGTGGAACTTATGTCTTATGATAAATAAGTGCCCTTACAAGGTTACATTTGTGGACACAGGCGTCCCTCATGTCGTTCATTTTACGGACGACCTCGAAAAGATTGATATTAAAGATATAGGACCTCATATGAGGTATCACAAAGAATTCGCGCCGCACGGCACGAATGCGGATTTTGTAAAAGTCATAAGTAAGGATCGCATAAAGATTCGTACATATGAGCGCGGTGTCGAAGACGAGACTCTTGCGTGCGGGACAGGCGCGGTTGCGAGCGCCATAATCTCGGCGGAATCCGAAAAACTCTTATCTCCTATAACAATTGAAACAAGAAGCGGGGAAAAACTGAAAGTTTATTTCGAACTCATAGAAGGTAATTTCAGGAATGTGTATTTAGAAGGCAAAGCAAAACTTGTTTATGACGGCGTGTTATTTGGATAATTAGCAAATAAGGAGTTTAACATGTTCAAAGGTTCGATGGTGGCGCTCGTGACGCCGTTTAAGAACGGCAAAGTCGATGAAAAGTCATTAGAGAAGTTGATAGAATTTCATATAAAGAACGGCACATCCGCCCTTGTCCCTTGCGGCACGACGGGGGAATCGCCAACCCTATCGTATGAAGAGCATGACAGAGTCATTGAGCTTACCGTCAAATTCGCGCGGCGAAGAATTCCTGTCATCGCCGGCACTGGCGCGAATTCTACCGAAGAGGCGGTAATGTTGACCCAGCACGCAGAAAAAGTCGGAGCCGATGCGTCTCTACAGGTGAGCCCATACTACAATAGGCCGACGCAGAAAGGGCTTTATCTACACTTTAAGGCAATCGCGGAGTCCGTAAAGATACCCATTATTCTTTATAATATAGCGTCGCGGACGGGCGTCAATATAGAGCCGGAAACATTTGTGAGACTGGCCGAGATAAAAAATATCATCGGCGTCAAGGAGGCAAGCGGCAGTTTAGAGCAGATGTCGAGGATTAAAAATCTCTGCCCGAAAGATTTCTTGCTTATATCGGGTGATGACGCGCTGACACTGCCTGTTTTGGCGATAGGCGGAGTAGGCGTTATCTCGGTAGTCGCGAATATAATCCCGAAGGATGTCGCCTCAATGTGCGAGGCGTTTGAGAAAGGTGATGTAAAGAAGGCAAGTGGTCTGCATTATAAGATGCTCGAGCTCGTTAAAGCAATGTTTATCGAGACCAATCCTATACCGGTCAAGACGGCGATGGGGTTGATGAAGATGATCGACCCTGAACTGCGGCTGCCGCTTTGCGAGATGATGCCTGAGAATAAAGAGAAATTAATTAAGGCGATGAAGGAGTATGGGTTGATTTAGGGATACGGGATATTACGAGGAGCTTTGCATGATAAAACTATGCGTGAGCGGGTCAAAAGGCAAAATGGGTTTACGGATTGCGGCCCTCGCGAAAGAGGATAATGAGTTCGAGTTGACAGGCCAGTTCGATATCGGCGAAGAACCAGCGTCGTTAATAGAGAAATGCGATTGTTTAATCGAATTCACTTCGCCTGAAGCAACGATAGAGCATCTTGCGATTTGCGAAAAGTATAAGAAGGCGATGGTCATAGGCACAACCGGATTGTCCGATGCCCAGAAGCACAAGATAGGCGAGGCCTCCAAAACGGCACCGATTGTATTTTCTCCGAATATGTCGGTCGCGGTGAATCTTTTATTTAAGATAGCCGCCGATTGCGCCAAGACGCTCGGAGAGGAATATAATGTTGAAATATTGGAGGCGCACCATGTTAATAAGGTTGACGCGCCAAGCGGGACAGCAAAAGAACTGGGCCGCGTAATAAAAGAGGCGCGCGGCGGCATCGATGTTCCGATCGAGTCCATACGCGAAGATGAGATAGTCGGCGAGCATACAGTGACGTTCGATAGCCCGTTCGACTTGCTCGAGATAACTCATAGCGCCAAGACCCGCGACATATTCGCGAAAGGCGCTCTCCAAGCAGCAAAGTTCGTCGTGAAGAAAGATAAGGGCCTCTTTACGATGAAGGATGTATTAAGCATATAAAATTTTATAAGGAAAAGCAAGAGGAAGCGATGATTCGAATCGAGAGGTCGGAGAGGTTGAAGAAACTGCCGCCGTATCTGTTCGTTGAGATAGATAGGGCGAAGAAGAAGGCAGTCGATGAGGGTAGAGATATCATAGACCTTGGCATAGGAGACCCTGATATCCCGACGCCGAATTTCATCATTGACGCGCTGAATAGGGCGGTGCGGGACCCAAAGACTCATAGGTATGCCCTGGATCAGGGTCTGCCTGAATTCAAGGCGGCTATCGCGAAATGGTTTAAGAGACGTTTCAATGTAGAATTGAATCCTGAGAATGAGATTTTACCTTTGATCGGCTCGAAGGAAGGGATTGCGCACACACCTCTTGCGTTCGTGAATCCCGGAGAAATCGTCCTCGTTCCAGACCCGTGCTATCCGCCATATAGATCAGGCAGTCTATTCGCCGGCGGCGAGGTCGTATCAATGCCACTATTGGAAAAGAATAGATTCTTACCCAACCTAAGGGCAATAAATCATCCTCTCTTGCACAAGGTGAGGATGCTCTTCATTAATTATCCCAATAATCCCACTTCGGCAGTATGCGACAGAAAATTCTTTAAGGACATTGTGGACTTCGCGGCAAAGCACAATATAATCGTATGCCAGGACGCGGCTTATTCTGAAGTTACCTTCGATGGTTTTAAATCATCAAGTATCCTTGAAGCGGAAGGCGCAAAAGAAGTAGCTGTTGAATTTCACTCTCTTTCAAAAACCTTCAATATGACGGGCTGGCGTATTGGTTTTGCCTGTGGCAATGCAGGGATTATAGAGGGTCTGGCGAAGGTAAAGTCCAACATAGATTCAGGTATTTTTTCAGCGATACAGCGAGCAGGCATAACTGCTTTGGAAAATTACGAAAGGCACATCGGGTCTACAATAAAAGTCTATCAGGAGCGGCGCGATATATTAGTCGGCGGTCTCAATACATTAGGATGGAATGCTCAAAAACCCAAAGCCACTTTTTATGTCTGGATGCATGTTCCGCCGAGATATACATCAGCGACTTTCGCAAAGGCATTATTAGAAAAGTGTGACATTGTCGTAACTCCTGGAAATGGCTTCGGCGAGCACGGTGAAGGCTATGTGCGCATGGCGCTCACGGTAGATAAGAGAAGAATTAAAGAAGCGGTAAATAGAATTAAGGAAAGACTGTGGTGACTATTTGCTACATTGGCATTGGGACGAATTTAGGAGATAGAAGAGCGAACATCGATAAGGCGATCCAGGAATTGAAAAAGAATAAAAATATAAATTTTAAGAGAAGTTCCTCAGTATATGAGACCGAAGCCCAAAGCGATATCCCGCAGGGCAAATTCTTGAACGGCGTTCTGGAAATTGAAACGGACCTTGACCCTAAGGAACTTTTAAACGAATTGAATCGAATAGAAAAGAAATTAGGACGAAAGAGAATAGTCAAAGACGGGCCGAGAGCGATAGATTTGGATATTCTTTATTATGGCGACAGAGTGATAAAAGAGCCCGACCTTGCCGTTCCGCATCCGAAGATTAATGAAAGAGAATTCGTACTCAAGGGATTAAGGGAATTGGGCAGGGCGTAAGGGATAACTCATACATCGTCATTGCGAGGGCGCAAAGCGCCCGAAGCAATCCCGAAGGTTGCGAGGAACGCGGCGACGAAGCAATCTAAAAAGAGATTGCTTCGCTTCGCTCGCAATGACGCGTTAGAAAATGACAACATGAAAATAATAGATACGATACCGAGGATGTCGACGCTCGTGAAGATGCTGAAGAAAGAGGGCAAATCCATAGGATTTGTGCCGACGATGGGATATCTGCACGAAGGACACTTAAGTCTATTCAAGACAGCGAAGAAACACACCGATCTGGTAGTCGTGAGCATATTTGTAAATCCGATACAGTTCGGCCCGAAAGAGGATATCGATAAATACCCTCGAGATTTTAAGCGCGATGAGGAATTGTCGAGAAGCGCCGGCGTTGACGTTATATTCTATCCGTCAGAGAAGGATATGTATCCCGAGAACTACAAGACTTTTGTTTTCGTTGAAGGATTAACCGAGACCTTATGCGGCATATCGCGACCGGGTCATTTTAAAGGCGTCACCACCGTAGTCGCGAAATTATTTAACATCGTAAGACCGGACATGGCATATTTTGGACAGAAAGACGCTCAACAGGCCGTCATCATAAAGAAGATGGTCAAAGACCTCAACATGGATATCGATGTAAAGGTTCTTGGAATAGTGAGGGAAAAAGACGGCCTCGCGATGAGTTCAAGAAACGTCTATCTATCTCCTGACGAAAGGAAGGACGCCGCCATTCTTTATAAATCGCTTACCAAGGCGGAGTCGCTCATAAAGGCAGGTGAACGGGAAACGAAAAAGATAACAAAGATGATGGAAGAGACGATACAAAAGACGCCGACGGCAAAGATAGATTATATTTCGATAGTGGATACGGGAAATCTTAAGGATGTCAACGTGATATCAGGCGAGATATTGATAGCGCTCGCCGTATTCATCGGCAAGACACGGCTGATAGACAATATAATTGTGAAGGTATAAAAAATGTTGTACGCCGAAGATAAAGACATAAAATATAGAGATTCGCTCAAGAAAACCATTGCCAAACTGAAGAAGAAGCGCAATGCCGTTATAATCGCGCATAATTACCAGCGAGACGAGATACAGGAGATAGCCGACATATCAGGCGACAGCCTCGCCCTCTCTCAGGCGGCGGTCAGGACGGACGCCGACGTGATAGTTTTCTGCGGGGTTCACTTCATGGCGGAGTCCGCGTCGATACTGAATCCGGAGAAGAAGGTCCTCTTGCCCGTAAAAGAGGCGGGATGCCCTCTGGCGGATATGATAACGGTTGATAAACTAAAGGCCGAAAAAGAGGCGCATCCTGAAGCCGCGGTTGTATGTTACGTAAATTCATCAGCCGCGATCAAGGCGGAGAGTTCAATAGCCTGCACGTCGAGCAATGCCGTTGAGATTGTACGATCGTTAAAAGAGAAAGAAGTCATATTCATACCGGATAGAAATCTGGGAAGATACGTTCAGATCCAAGTTCCGGAGAAGAAGATAATTTTGTGGAAGGGATTTTGTCCTACCCATATCAGAGTCCAGGAAGAGGACATAAAAAGCGCCAAAATACTTTATCCTGATGCGGAGGTAGTCGCACATCCCGAATGCACGAGCGAGGTACTCGCGCTTGCGGATCACATTTGCTCAACAGGAGGCATGTTTAAGTACGTAAAAGAGTCTAGTTCCAAAGACTTTATAATCGCGACAGAGTGCGGCATGTTGTATAAACTGCAGAAAGAGAATCCGGATAAAAGATTCTATCTTCCCACGCAGAATTTAGTTTGCGCGAATATGAAACTCATTACATTAGGGTGGGTCGCGCACAGTCTGGAGATGCTTGTCTATGAGGTGAAGGTACCCGATGGAATAAGAGAGAAGGCGAAAAATACGCTTGAGAGGATGCTTCGGGTAACGGGTGAGACGAAGGGGGCGGCGATCGCGGGATATTAATAGCGTATAGCGCATAGGATATTGTGAGAATAAAAAAATCACGACTAAAGGTAGGTATAATCGGATGCGGCGCGATTGGGACCGAAATCGCGAAGGCATGTCAGGAGCGATTAAAAGATAAAATTGAATTAATCGGGATCTGTGATATTGACGCCAAGAAGGCATCAAATTTAAATAATAATTTAAAGAAAAAAGTTCCGATTTTTGAGGTCGATGAACTCATAAGGAGGGCATCTTTAGTAGTGGAGGCGGCTTCAGCGAGCGTTTCAGGCGGGATCATTGAGAAGGTCGTTAAGAATAAAAAGTCTTGTTTAGTGATGAGCGTAGGCGGTCTTTTGGGAAAAGAGGGATTGCTAAAAAGGGCAGCGAAGGCCGGCGTGAAAATTTACCTGCCGTCAGGCGCGATATGCGGGATAGATGGCCTGAAATCCGCTAATGTAGGCGCGATAGATCGGGTCACGTTGACTACTAGGAAGCCGTTGAGAGCCCTTGAGGGCGCGCCATATTTGGTGGAAAATAATATAGATCTCTCGTCGGTAAAGCATGAGACTGTTATCTTTGAAGGAAGCGCTAAAGAGGCGATCCGCGGATTTCCTCAAAATGTGAATGTCTCGGCCATATTGAGTCTTGCTGGAATCGGCGCCGGAAGAACGCGCGTCAGAATAGTCGCCTCACCCGATTATACTAAGAATGTCCATGAAGTAGAAATAGGCGGCGCTTTCGGCCGTATCGTGACACGAACAGAAAATATGCCCTCTAAAGCGAATCCTAAGACCAGCCAACTCGCGATATTTTCCGCGATAGCGACGCTGGAAGGGATTGTGAATAGCGTTAAGATAGGGACGTGATCTGTAATACGTAATTAAACGGCCCGAGTTTTAATATTAAAGAATATGATAAAGGCCCTGGAGAAAGATTGCGCGCAGGTTAAAACGAATATATTCAGAAGCGTAGCCAGGGTGAATAGGGATTATCTGCGGATTACGGATGAAGAGCCAATGGTCGGTTCTTCGGTAGAAATAAAATAACATGTTAGTTATTTGTTTTTAGCCGTTAGGTCGATTTTTTACTAACAACTAATAACTAACAACTGATTAACCTTGAAATTTTCTCTGTAAAATTTCAAGATGGCCATTTTTAAATTTGACAGAGCAAATTTAAGAATTGAAGGGGGGTGAACAAAGATGGCGGAAAAAGTCGCGAAAGTCGGCATCAAGCGCAAGAAAGGATATCTTTATTACGTCGATAAAAAGGGGAACGTCGTAGAGACGAAGATGGCGAGGGGCAAATCGAAGGGCGGCGGCGGCAAGGTAATCGCCAAGCCCGGCGTAAAGAAAGTGAAAGGATATCTCTACTTCGTTGACAAAAAGGGCGACGTCTCGAGAGCCAAGATGCTGAGAGGCGGAAGAAAGAAAAAAAGGTAAGAGCAGCCACACGCGGTATAAATAAAGCGGGGGAGACGGCATCTGTCTCCCTTGTTTTATTTCTGCCATTATGTTACTATTTTCTTAACATAATATGGAACGAGATACGATCTTAATAAGGGGCGCGAGGGTTCACAATCTAAAGAATATCGACGTAGAGATACCCCGTAATAAGTTAGTCGTTATAACCGGCCTTTCAGGTTCGGGTAAATCCTCATTAGCGTTCGATACACTCTACGCGGAGGGCCAGCGAAGATACGTCGAGAGCCTTTCGAGTTACGCGAGGCAATTTTTGGAGCAATTGGAGAAGCCCGACGTCGACTATGTCGAAGGCTAATCCCCCGCCATCTCTATCGAACAGAGGACCGCGAGTTCAAATCCCCGCTCGACCGTGGGGACGCAGACCGAGATCTACGATTATCTTCGGCTTCTCTTCGCGAAGATCGGCATGCCCCACTGCACCAAGTGCGGAAAAATTATAACGAGGCAAACGTCACAGGAGATAGTCGAGCAAGTCGCATGCCTTCCTAAGGGTTCGAAGATCATGATACTCGCGCCAAAAGTGCGCGGAAGGAAAGGCCAATACAAAGAGTTATTCGAGAAGGCGAAGGCGGATGGGTTCGTAAGGGTTAGAGTCAATGGCAAGGTTCTGGAGTTGGAAGGTAAGATTGAATTGGATAAGAATAGGCGCCATTCCATCGAAATCGTGGTAGATAGGCTTGTTGTG
>Ga0155748_145_pt4 | contig 12826 bp, 16 predicted proteins | sample RifCSPlowO2_01_FD_107402 | JGI IMG/M metagenome (GOLD analysis project Ga0155748, IMG submission 107402) | Omnitrophica bacterium RIFCSPLOWO2_01_FULL_45_10
GTCTCGCGACCCTGACAATTACGATATATGGCACTCATCGAAGACGCGCGAGGGCGAATTCAATTTTGTGGGTTATAAAAATTTAGAGGTGGATCGGCTGCTCGAAAAGGGGCGGCGGACATTTGATCAGGATGAACGCGCCAAGATATATCAAGAGATGCATAAGATGATCTACGAAGACCAGCCGTATCTATTTTTGTATTCCGGCGAGGTCCTGCCGGTTGTGCACAAGAGATTTCGCAATGTGGAGGTCTCCAAGATCGGCATCGGCTACAACTTCATCAAATGGTATGTGCCGAAGAGCGAGCAAAGGTATAGATGATTAAGTATATAATTAAGCGAACGTTAGGATTGATTCCCGTGTTCTTCGGGATTACGCTAATCTCGTTTTTCGTCATTCACTTAGCTCCGGGGAAACCGACGGACATTCAGACGAGCCTGAATCCGAAGGTATCCTATGAGGCGCGGCTGAGAATGGAGAAATTATACGGTTTAGACAAGCCTATCCATACCCGGTATATCGAGTGGCTCAAGCGATTTGTGAAATTCGACTTCGGCCGCTCCTATGTTGACTCAAGGCCCGTTTCGGAGAAGATATTGGAGCGGATTCCGGTCACGCTTTTAATTAATGTTTCGTCTTTAATCTTGATACTTGCGGTCGGCATACCGCTGGGTATCCTTTCGGCTGTCAGGAGAAATTCATTTATGGATAGGGCAACGACCGTCTTTGCTTTCGTCGGGTTCTCTGTGCCGGAATTCTGGCTCGCCTTGCTTTTGATGAGTCTTTTCGGCATAAGTTTGGGATGGCTGCCGGTATCTGGGATAAAATCCCTGGATTTTGAATATTTTAGTCTATTCGGCAAGATCCTTGATGTCGCGAGGCACATCATCTTGCCGGTATCGATTGGGGCCTTCGGAAGCATCGCAGGTATCTCCCGATATATGCGCTCCTCAATGGTGGGCATAATAAATCAGGATTTCATAAGGGCGTTGCGCGCAAGAGGGCTAAAGGAAACCGATATCGTATACAAACACGCCTTAAAGAACGCGATACTTCCGGTTATAACGATCTTGGGATTATCTGTCCCGGGATTGATAGGGGGCAGTGTCATATTCGAATCTATATTCGCGATTCCGGGAATGGGCAGGCTATTCTTTGAATCGGTCATGGCAAGAGACTACTCTACGATAATGGGCATACTATCCATAGGGGCAATACTTACGCTCTTAGGCAATCTCTTGGCCGATATCGCCTACTCATACGCCGACCCGAGGATAAGGTGCGGATTTTGATAGAACAAAATCCGGATAAGTATAACAGATGGTAAATATTCAAAATTTGCCCTGTCAAATTTTGAATAAGAACGGGTTAAATTATCATGAAATATTTCTTTAAAAATAGACTCGCGCTAATTGGATTTATATTCATAACGATAATTCTTGCCTTTGCGCTATTTGCGCCGAAGATTGCCACGCACAACCCTGCCGCAATCGATACTAAATCTATTCTTTCCGGGCCGTCAAACTCTCACATCTTGGGCACAGACACTCTCGGAAGAGATATTTTTTCGCGCATCGTATACGGCTCGCGGATATCGCTCTCTATCGGGTTCATCGCTGTGGGCATATCCGTCGGAATAGGGATCTTCTTCGGCTCGATCGCCGGCTATTACGGGGGGAAAATAGATTCGATAATAATGCGATTTATTGACATATGCTTGTGTTTTCCTACATTCTTTTTGATACTTGCCGTCATAGCGTTGGTGGAACCGTCGATATTTAACATAATGGCCATAATAGGCCTGACGAGTTGGATGGGAATCGCCCGTCTTATCAGAGCTGAAATTTTAACGTTAAAAGAGCGTGATTTTATATCCGCCAGCAGGATAATGGGGGCGCGGGGCTCGTGGATAATATTAAGGCACCTGATACCGAATGCCATAGGCCCTGTCCTGGTGAGCGCGACGCTCGGCATGGGCGGCGCAATTCTCATAGAGTCGAGTTTAAGTTTTTTAGGCATCGGCGTTCAGCCGCCGACCCCGAGTTGGGGCAACATACTTATGGATGGGAAATCGACTCTTGGCGTCGCGTGGTGGCTGACCGTATTTCCAGGAATATTTATATTGCTCACAGTTTTGGCGTACAATTTATTGGGTGAAGCATTGCGGGACCTGTTGGAACCGAGGATAGTCGCTAATGAGCGTATTGAAAGTAAATGATTTAAGGGTCCATTTCCGCGCTTCGGCAGGAATGGTCAAAGCGGTCGACGGAGTCGCTTTCGAAATCGAAAAGGGCGAATGTCTTGGCCTCGTGGGAGAATCCGGCTCAGGCAAGACCTTGACGGCGCTTTCCATCATGAAACTGATTCCGGAGAACGCGAAGATAGCAGCAGGTGAAATATTATTCCATGATATAAATTTACTCGCTCTGCCGAATGATCACATGAGAGGGATTAGAGGTTCCAAGATAGCGCTTGTCTTTCAGGAATCCGGCGTGTCACTTGACCCCGTCTTCACAATAGGCCATCAGATGACGGAGGCGCTTTTTACCCACAGAAGATTAGTAAATAGAAAAGAGGCAAAGGAAATCGCGTTGGAATATCTAAATAGGGTGCATATCCCGGATCCTCTAAAGACATTTTACGATTATCCGCATCAATTGTCGGGCGGCGCCAAACAGCGCGTCGGGATAGCCATATCGCTATTAAATTCACCCGAACTTTTGATATTGGATGAGCCAACGACCGCGTTAGACGTCACCATCCAAGCTCAAATATTGGATCTTTTGGATGAGATTATAGAGAGGCATGATATATCGGTCCTTTTCATCAGCCACGATTTCGGAATAATCGCGAGGATGGCTGACAGGGTCGCGGTTATGCGGAATGGAAAGATAGTCGAGATGGGGATGAAGAATGAAATATTGAGTAATCCGAAGGATCCGTATACAGTTAATTTGTTAGAATCGGTTAAGGCATTATCATGGCGATAGTTGAATGCAGAGATATAATAAAATATTTCTCTGTTCAAAGAGGATATCTTAAGAAAGGCGCAGGCGTCGTCAAGGCGCTCGACGGCGTTTCTCTGGAAATAGAGGAAGGCGAGACCTTTGGCCTTGTCGGCGAATCCGGATGCGGAAAGACTACGCTCGGCAAGATTTTGCTCGGCATTATCAGTCCTGATTCAGGAGAGGTTTTATTGAAGACGAAAGAAAAGCAGGCGATATTCCAGGACCCTTATTCCTCTCTTGATCCGAAGATGAAAGTCAGAGATATAATTTCCGAAGGCCTGATTTTGAAGAAAGGCTCAAAAACCCGCCTTCTCGAAAGGATAGAAAAGGTTCTCGATGTTGTGAGACTGCCAAAGGGCTCTTTAAATAAATACCCTCATCAATTCTCGGGCGGCGAACGCCAACGCATCGCGATAGCGAGGGCCGTGGTGACAGAGCCAGAATTTATAGTTTGCGATGAACCCGTCTCGAACCTTGACGTTACAATACAACTGCAAATCCTGAAACTTTTAAAAGAAATACAGGAGAAATTTCGCATCACATACCTTTTCATAAGCCATGACCTGAGAGTGATCAAGTTTATGTGCGACAGAGTCGCCGTCATGAAAGACGGGAAAATAGTTGAAAACCGCGGCTCAAAAGAGATCTTCACCGGCCCCGTTCACCCTTATACGAAACTACTGCTCTCTTCGATTCCCAGAATCTTCTGAACAAAGGGAATGGCCAAATTAATTATGACCGATACCAAAAAAATAAAAAAAATATTGCGGCTTTTGAATAGGGTTTACGGAAAGCCGGAACGGTTTAAGAGTGAAGCGCCGATGGATGTGCTCATACGAACCATCCTGTCACAGAATACCTCCGATACCAATTCCGATAAAGCCTTTGCCGTTCTAAAGGCCAACTTCAAATCGTGGGACGCGCTTTTAAAGTCAAATACAAAGATGATATCGCGATTAATCAGAAGCGCGGGCTTGAGCAACATCAAGGCAAAGAGGCTCAAGGATGCGCTGAGCGAGATAAGGCGTAGAGAGGGCAGAATTGGCCTATCACGATTAAAGAATTTTGAAATAGACGTGTCTCTCAATTACCTAAGATCTTTAAATGGCGTTGGTCCCAAGACCGCGGCGTGCGTCTTGCTCTTCGGCTTTGGTATGCCTGTTATGCCGGTCGATACCCATATATTTAGAGTTACTAAGAGATTAGGGCTTATTGAGAAAGATATAAAGGTAGAAGAGGCGCATAATGTCCTATCGAGGAAGGTGCCCGCGGACTTGATATATGATTTCCATTTAGGTATAATAGAGCACGGTCGAAGGACATGCAGGGCGCAAAACCCGAGGTGCGGGATATGCGTTTTGTATGGCCTCTGTATGTTCAAAAAGAAAGAATATTATAGAAAAAAGGGAGAGAAAAGTTGATACGAAAGGCAAATGTCGAAGACGTAAAGAAGATACATAAACTCATAAATTATCATGCGAAACGCGATAAGATGCTTCCGCGGTCCTTGAATGAACTTTATGAGAACATAAGGGATTTCTTTATCTATGTTGATGGAAAAAGCCTTTCCGGCTGCTGCGCCCTCCATATAGATTGGGAGGACCTGGCGGAGATAAAGAGCCTTGCGGTCGTCCCATCAAGAGCGGGCAAGGGGATAGGGATGAAATTGTTAGCCGAATGCCTTAAGGAGGCGCGCGCCTTAAGGGTGAAAAAAGTGTTTGCCCTTACGTACATACCGGAATTCTTCCGGCGCGTCGGGTTTAAGGTCATAAGCAAGAAGGAGCTTCCGCATAAAATATGGAGCGAATGCATAAAGTGCGTCTATTTCCCGGGCTGCAAGGAAATAGGAATGTTGAAGGAGATTTGAGTAAGATCATATGGGCTACACGATAACCGAGAAGATACTGTTAAAACACACGAAGGCGAAAGATATATATCCGGGTCAATTCATAAACGCTAAAGTCGATATATGCCTGGCTAATGACATCACGGCGCCCTTAGCGATCGAGGAATTCGGGAAACTAGGCGTTAAAAAAGTGTTCGATAAAAAGAAGATAGTTCTCGTTCCCGATCATTTTACGCCTGCCAAGGACATGAAAAGCGCGAATCAGTGCAAAATAATGGCGAATTTCGCCAGGCAATATGAAATAAAGAATTATTTTGAGGTGGGGAGAATGGGTATAGAGCATGCGCTCCTCCCTGAGATGGGATTGGTTCTGCCCGGCGACTTAATTATAGGCGCGGATTCCCACACCTGCACCTATGGCGCTCTCGGCGCGTTCTCAACCGGCGTCGGCTCAACGGATTTCGCGATATGCATGATTACAGGAGAATGTTGGCTCAAGGTCCCTGAATCTATGAAGATTGAATTCTTTGGGCGCCTCAATAAATGGGTAGGCGGGAAAGACCTGATTCTTCACACAATCGGCGACATAGGCGTGGATGGCGCGCGATACATGGCAATGGAATTTTACGGAGAGACAATAGAGAATCTTCCCATGGACGACAGGTTCAGTATGTGCAACATGGCTATTGAGGCGGGCGCGAAGAGCGGAATAATCGCGCCGGATAAAATTACAATGCGTTATATCAAAGCAATACGAAAAGGCCTTAGGCCCGGCATAGGCAAATTCTACTCAAGCGCTCATGACGCGAAATACGCCTATACCAAAGAATATGACGCTCGAAAGATAGAGCCGCTTGTCAGTTGTCCGAATCTGCCGAGCAACGTGAAACGCGTTCGAGAACTGAAGGAGGTTTATATAGATCAGGTGGTTATCGGCTCCTGCACAAACGGAAGAATATCCGATCTCCAACTCGCCGCCAAGGTGCTACGCGGGAAAAAGGTAAACTCCAGGGTGCGGATGATCGTAATCCCCGCGACTCAAGGCATTTACCTGGAGGCAGTGAAAGAAGGTTTGAGCAAGTTATTCGTAGAGGCGGGCGGGGTATTTTCGACTCCGACCTGCGGCCCGTGCTTGGGCGGACATATGGGGATACTCGCCGAGGGAGAGACCGCGATCTCCACTACGAACAGGAACTTCATCGGAAGGATGGGCCATCCGGGAAGCAGAGTATATCTGTCGAACCCGGCTGTTGCGGCCGCCAGCGCTATCAAGGGCCGAATCGCGCATCCGGACGAGGTGATGTAAGATGACCTATAAAGGCAAGGCGCGTAAATTTGGCGACAACATTAATACCGACGAAATAATTCCCGCTCGTTATCTGATCACAACCGACCCTCGAGAGCTTGCCGCGCATTGCATGGAGGATGCCGATAAGGATTTTGCCAAAAAAGTAAAGCCCGGAGATATAATTGTAGGCGGAAGGAATTTTGGATGCGGGTCTTCAAGAGAGCACGCGCCTCTCGCGATTAAGGCAAGCGCTATATCACTGGTGATCGCGGAAAGTTTCGCGAGGATATTTTTTCGAAATAGCATTAATATAGGCCTGCCGATAGTAGAATCGGCCGGGGCCGCAAAGAGGATTAGGAACAAGGACAACTTGAGAATTGATATGGAACGCGGTATAATCAGGAATCTGACGCGAAAAGAGAGTTATAGATTCGAGAAATATCCGCCTTTCATGCGGAAGATTATCCGCGCCGGCGGTCTTATTAATTCGATAAAGAAGAGACTGAAATTAAAGGCATGATCCGAAAGGTAGCGCAGGTTTAAACCTGCGCTACCCCATGGGATTATGAAAATTTGGAATTTCAAAAATGAATAAACCGTATAAAATAGCCGTAATACCGGGGGATGGAACAGGCCCTGAGGTGATAAGGGAAGGATTAAAGGTCTTAAAGGCCGCGTCCGAAAAATTCGATTTTGAATACAAAGAAGAGCCCTTCGACTTTGGAGGGGCGCGTTATCTTAAGACGGGAAAGACGATAACCGACAGAGAGTTATCGTCGTTAAAAAAATTTGATGCCATATACTTAGGCGCAATCGGCCATCCTGATGTGAAGCCGGGGATATTGGAACAAGGCATTTTATTAAAGATTCGTTTTGGTCTTGACCAATATATAAATTTGAGGCCCGTGAAGTTGTACAACTCCGACTTCTGCCCTTTAAAGGACAAACGGCCTGAAGATATAGATTTTGTAGTAGTGAGAGAGAATTCCGAAGGCCTCTACAAGGGGCTGGGAAGTTTTAAGAATAAAGGCGGGAAGAATGAAGTCGCGATTCAAGTATCTCATAATACTCGGAAAGGCGTGGAGCGTTGCATCCGATATGCCTTTGAATACTGCCGCAAGAGGAATAAGAAGAAAAAACTCACGCTCTCGGGGAAGACGAATGTTCTTACGTATGCGTGGGACTTATGGCAGAGGACTTTTGATAGCGTAAAGAAAGAGTTCCCTGACATACAGACAGACTATGCTCATGTTGACGCGACGACCATGTGGTTCGTTAAAAATCCGGAATGGTTCGATTGTATCGTAACGGACAACATGTTTGGCGACATAATAACGGACCTGGGAGCCATGATTCAGGGCGGGATGGGTATCGCGGCCGGAGGCAACATCAATCCAAAAGGCGTCTCGATGTTTGAACCTATAGGAGGCTCCGCGCCGAAGTACACAGGCAAGAATGTAATAAATCCCCTCGCCGCGATCTGCGCGTTGTCGATGCTCTTGGATAATTTAGGAGAATCTAAGGCCGCCAGCGCCGTTGAGAATTCTGTCATAAAAGTCGTCAATACCGACTTGAAGAGTTTGGCGGCAGGGAGGATGGGCTATTCTACGGAAGAGGTTGGGAATCTGGTGGTGGAAAATTTATGAGAGGATACGGAGCGAAGCGATATAACGTCGCTGTCATGGGCGCGACAGGAGCGGTTGGAAATCGCTTTCTTAGGATTCTGGAAGAAAGGGCGTTTCCCGTTAATAATATACGGCTCTTGGCTTCTGAGCGCTCGGAAGGCAAAAAGTTAAAATTTAAAGGCAAGTTTTATCCTGTGGAGATTTTGAACCACGATTCGTTCGATGGAATCGACATAGTGTTATCGAGCGCTGGCGCGAGCCGCAGTCTGGAATTTTTGCCGAGCGCCGTGAAGGCCGGTGCGGTGTGTGTGGACAATTCAAGCGCTTTCCGGATGAATGAAGAAGTGCCTTTGGTGGTGCCCGAAGTGAATCCGGAAGCGATTAACAGGCACAAAGGGATCATCGCGAATCCGAATTGTTCAACTATTCAGATGGTCGTCGCGTTATGGCCCATTCATAAGGTCGCGAAAATTAAAAGGATCGTTGTAACCACATTTCAATCGGTCTCAGGCGCCGGACAGAAGAAGGTGACCGAATTGCGGGAGCAGTCGAAGAAATTTCTTGCCGGTAAAAAGAGCGCATCCAAAGAATTTCCGCACAGGATCGCCTTCAATCTTATCCCGCAGATTGACATGTTCCTCGAAAATCGATATACTAAAGAAGAGATGAAGATGGTCAATGAGACGAGGAAGATTATGGGCGACCCATACATCAGGATCAACGCTACTTGCGTGAGGGTTCCCGTATTCTACGCTCATTCGGAAAGTGTCAACATCGAGACAGAACGCCGCATTACGGCTGATGAGATTCGCAAGATTCTCAGGAAGGCGCCGGGCATCAGGGTGGTTGATGAACCAGAAAAGAAGTCTTACCCCATGCCTGCGGACGCGGAAGGGAAAGACGATGTCTTAGTAGGCAGGATACGCGAGGATGAATCTATAGAAAACGGTATGTCGATGTGGGTCGTGAGCGATAATCTACGCAAGGGCGCCGCGCTGAACGCGATCCAAATCGCGGAGAGATTATGTAATTGATAAAGGTAGGGGGTGGGTATGATTAAGAGCGCGAGTTTGGGAAAGGAATTAGAGATAACGATAAAGAATAAGATAGGCGTGTTGGCCGATATCTCTAAGATATTATCCGACCGAGGCATCAATATTGACTCCGTCGTTGGATACGTAGTAGATGGCAGCGCGAAGTTAATGCTCGTGACAGGTGATGATGTTCGGGCAAAGGAGACACTCGAAAAAACTGGCTATAAGCCGATAAAGGAGAACGAAGTTATCTTGGCCGTATTGGAAAATAAGCCGGGAGCGCTTAAGAGCCTTACCGCGAAGTTGGCGTCGGCAAATATAGATATTAAGTATACGTACGGAACAACTTGCCCTACCGGCTGCCCGGCAACCATAGTTCTTTCAACAAGTTCTAACGAAAAGGCGCTCGTAGCGCTGAAGAAGTAGCGTTTAACCTGGTTAGAATTCTCAGGTTGGAAGGTCTTTAGATGAAGAGATCGTCGAAATTGATTTTCCTATCAGTCCTTATTCTCCTTTCTGCGCTATCTTTGTGCCTCGCCCAGGCTGTATATCTGAAACAATTCGATTTTAATGATAAGGACGCGCTCAAGAAATGGGGCGAAATGGTGCTTAACGGCAAAGTCGAGTACGAACTCGTAAAGGAGGGCGAAGAAGGTTATATTAGGGCATTGAGCCAAGGGTCGGCTTCAGCGCGCTATTTTCGGATAGGATATAAATTGAAGGAATATCCTATCATTAACTGGAAGTGGAAGGCGCTGAGGTTTCCCGACAAATCACGCGCGCAAACCGATAAAGAGAAGGATGATTACGCGGCGCGTATTTATATCATCTTTCCTTATCTTAATTTTTCTTCCTCCAAATTTATAGAATACGTCTGGGCGGAAGATACTCCTATCGGGACCGTGCTGGAAAGTCCGGTGGGAAATAACGTAAAGATGGTTGTCGCGCGAAGCGGAGAGGCGAGGGAAGAGTTTATAAGTGAAAGCCGTAATGTATACGAGGACTACATTAGGGCGTTTGGTGATGAACCGCGTCGCTCCGTAGGCGCCATCGCGATGATGTGCGATGCCGATTCGACCGGTACGTCGGCTGAGTCCCTCTTTGACGACATCGCGATCATAAGAAAGTAACGACCTAAAAGAAGGTGGTGGGTAAAATGAAATCGATAAAAAGAAAAAAATATCTGGTTTCAAAGCCGGTACAGTTTCGTTATATGGGCATTGTGGCAGTGCCGCTTCTTGTTCTCTTAAGCGGCCTCTATTATCTCATCTACTATTCTGTCTTTAACGAGATGCTCATACCGGAGGCCATTGCCGTGACGCTCTTGCCGGCAATGAAGAAGGTGAATATGGTGGTGGCAATCTCAGGCCCGATACTCATTTTCGCTATTTTAAAGTTAGCGCTTATACACTCCAATCGGATCATAGGGCCAATACCGAGACTTGAAAAAGAACTGGATAAGGCGATAGCGGGAGACTATACAATAAGGGTGAAGGCTCGCGATAAAGACGAATTGAGTAGTTTCATAAACAAAATCAATTTGCTATTGGAGAAGATACAGGAAAGAGATGAGCCCGGGCGTTCCATACGCGCCAACTAATCGGGCGCGAATGCGTAATATAAAATTGACTATTCAGTACGACGGCACAAATTATTCCGGCTGGCAATTTCAAAAGAACGCAAGATCCATTCAGGCCGTAATCGAGGAGCGCATTCGAAGGATAACCGGTAAGTCGACAACCCTCACCGCCTCCGGCAGAACCGATGCCGGAGTCCACGCCGCAGGCCAGGTCGCGAATTTTAAGACGAATTCACAAATACGAATAGAGAATTTACAAAAGGCGCTGAACACCTTACTTCCTAAGGAAATCGTGATTTCCCGGATCGAAGAGGTCGAATTAAGGTTCGATTCTCAGCGACACGCGAAATCAAAACTTTATCGCTACACCGTATACAATAGCGAATTCGTCGACCCTTTTATACGGCGTTTCGCCTCAAAATGTTTTTATAGACTCGATGTGAGACGAATGCGCATAGCCGCCGGATACCTTTTAGGCCGGCACGATTTCACCGCATTCCGCGCAAAAGATTCGAGAGAGGGGACGGCGGTCCGCGCCATAAAAAAGATTAAAATTGAAAAAGAAAGCGTCTTATTATATATTTATATAGAAGCAAACGGGTTCTTGTACAACATGGCGCGGAATATAGTAGGCACTTTAATAGAAGTCGGACGCGGCAAGATGGAGCCTGAATATGTGAAAATAGCGCTTTTAAAAAAAGACCGCTCTCGCTCCGGACCCACGGCGCCAGCCAAAGGTTTGTGCCTTTTAAGAGTCAGGTATTGAAAAAATCAGATGCCAAAATTCAAACTGCAGGTTAGAATCTTCCTTCTAATACTAATCCTCTCTTTTTTATTTATATATGTCTTCACCTCAATCCAGATTCGCAATCAGTTGGAAAAACTCAACGCCTACAACAAGTATCGGGCCCGCGTAGCGACCATCATAGTAAAGACAACCCTCGAAATGCTTCTGAAAGACGTGGCATCCGAAGAGGCGCTTCCGGGGATATTCGACGCGGCCAGCAAGTCATTCGCAGGCGAGGGCATAGTCGAGAAGATGTCTATCCTTTCGATGGATGGCAGGGCTCTTGCCACAAACGATGAGCTGATACGCGAATTTGGCGAGGCAAAAAAAGACATCGATACCTATCTTCGCCTCTCTGAGACGTCAGGCAGCGATGCGTGGTTTTACTCCACAATAAATAAGAATACAAGGATTATAGACATTTATATTCCCTTAACGGTTAAAACAGTCCCTAAATACATAGTTAAATTGTCCTTCTCAATAGGCAATATACGGGAAGCGGTAGTGCAAATCTTGATTCCCATAACTTTGACGGTCGTTGCCGTCATAATCTGCAATTTGTTCTGGGGCATAATATTATTAAGAACGGTGGTAAGTCCTATAAAAATGCTGAATCGAGCCACTAAAGATATCGCTTCGGGAAATCTTGATTTAAAGGTAAGAATAAATACCAGAGACGAAATACAGGAATTGGGCGACACATTTAACGAGATGGCTGTCGCGCTGAAGAAGATGAAGGCGAAAGCGGAGGATGCCAATCCGTTGACGAAATTACCGGGAAACAATGTAATAAGAGAGGAGGTCGGGAACAGAATCAGACGCAAAGAAAAATTCGTGGCTATACATGTGGACCTCGATAACTTCAAGGCCTATAATGACAGATACGGCATTGCCAAAGGCGACGAGATTATAGGATTCTTGAGCAATATCCTAGAGAAGGCGTTAAAGGAAAAGGGAAATCACGACGATTTTCTTGGGCACAGCGGCGGCGATGATTTCTTCGCCATAACTACGCCTGATAAAATTGAGGCGGTAACAGCCGCGATAATTCGTGATTTCGATGCCAGAATAGTAAATTTTTATAATGAAGAGGATATCAAGAAAGGATACATATTCGAGAAGGACAGGCGAGGCGAACTGATAAAATATCCGATAATGACAATATCATTGGCCGGCGTCACAAATCAATTCAGGCCAATATCGAGTTACGCGGAATTGACGAACATCGCTATTGGTGTTAAACACGCGGTGAAGGCGGAGAAGAAGAGCAATTTCATATTAGACAGAAGAACGATGTGAGTAATGTACGGTTATCCACAACTGTATAATATACGGTTATCCACAACTGTAGCGCACCCTTAAGGGTGCGCTACTTAATACAACTTAATTTCCTATCAAAACCCCAGATTCCAGTATACGCCAACCTTACACAATTCAATTGTTAAACATAAAAAAGGTAGATATCTGCTATTGTTTAATAGTTATACATAGTGTATACTATAATTAGATGTTAAGATAAAGAAATGGCACACATCCTAAAGACATATTAGTTGTATGTATGTTTGGTCTTGATAGTTTTTTATTTTGTGCCCTTTTCTTGTAGTTTTTAAATGTAAAAAGATTCTTGTAGTAGCGCACCCTTAAGGGTGCGCTACAGG
>Ga0155748_157_pt2 | contig 12612 bp, 11 predicted proteins | sample RifCSPlowO2_01_FD_107402 | JGI IMG/M metagenome (GOLD analysis project Ga0155748, IMG submission 107402) | Omnitrophica bacterium RIFCSPLOWO2_01_FULL_45_10
TGCCTCTCTAAGTATGACAATTTTTGGCTTTATATTTTTAAACACCTTTTCCGCTAATATGATATTTCTCCCTATCGACGCGAAATCCTCTACAATTAATTTACGCAATATATTTTCTAACAGCGCCCAAATAGATATATATCCGTAGATGAAGTTATTTCTAAAGATCTCGTCCTTCTTTAAAAAATTCCAATATCCGCGGAATGAAAAATTAGGGCTCAGTTTTGCAAATATCCCATCGAGCGCTATCGGAATAAAACTGAGTCTCTCCTTCAAAATGAGTTTTAAACGAATACCTAGTCCTCTTTCTATTAAAAATAGATAAGAGGATTGAAATTCTTTGCCTGATTCTCTAAATTCAAAATAAAGGCGCGTGTCTATGAAAATACGCCTACTTTTTTTCTTGTAGGCCGCCATCTTCCTCATCACTAAATCCATCAGATCCATAATTGCTTCTGTAATATAACGCTTTACTTGTATACAGAAAATTTTTCGTTTCGGAAATTCGATGAATATGGAGCGGATCTTTAGCTCATTTCCAATCAGTTTACTTATTCTTCCGGAGATCTCTCTTTCGCCGATTATAATTAAAGTATCGGGCTTCAGTTTGTCTATTATCTTTAGAACGATATGCAGATTTTTTATTATAGGTGTAAATAGCCTTTGTGCCCTCTCCTCGTCCACCTCGCCAAATCTGATGCTGTTATATTCGGTGATGCCTTCTCTCTTCACCAGTTTCGAATACCAAGTCCTGACCATATTTGAAACCCATCCGTCCATACGGCGATAGTCTTCCTCGTTCAGCAATTTATCAAAATAAATGACTTGCGGATCGGGATATACGCCGATGGGCCCGGTATCGAAATTTGAAGATACGATGACAGGATCGAATTTTAACGTGCGTCGAATCTGCCTTACAAGAGGCACGACATCCTGTAATTCTTCAAAATAGTCCAGAAATATGACCGTTTTATTATTATCCACTTATTAAGGGGTGTCGTTTTTCGACAAATGAAAAGATGGTATATTTGCCGCTCTTCTCTATTATGCTCTCCGATTTTATCGCGGAGAGGCTGGCGAGTTCACTCAAACCCCTTACAGATCTTTTGCTGAAGATAGTATAATGTTCGATGAAAAATTCCTCCCTGTCCGTCAAGACATTATTCCTTAGCGCGGCCTCTCCGTCAGGTAATTCTATATAAATAAAACCAGACTTTTTTAAATGTCCGCCTGCCTTTCTTAATAAAGATACCGGATCCGTCACGTGTTCGAGCACCTTATTAAATGTAATGATATCGAATTTAAACCCGGATTCGTATTCCATAAACGACCCCCTGAACGCGCCGCTTACCTTTACATTTCGAACGGCATGCTCTATAGACATTGGGTCAGGATCGATACAATATCCCTTTACGCCGTATTTTAAAAACTCTCCAAGGAAGACCGACAGACCACTGCCGACATCCAGCACATTTAACCCCTTTAATTTCAGGCCCCGTTCGCCGCAAAAGTCGACCAGTCTTTTTACCCGGGCCTTATTATCAGACCTTTCAGAAGGCAGATTCATAATGGCATTGTACCTGGCCAAAATTGAACTATCGTATGTGTCTTTATTGTATTTTCCGAAATACATTTTTTCGAAATCATAAGTGTGCAAATTATTGTAAACGCCGCAGCTATTGCATAACATTATCCTGCGCAAATAAGCGGATGGCTTTATGCCAAAATCGGTTTCCAGGGCCGGTCTTTTTCTTATTACTTCGACGGGCCGCAATTCTTCGCAATTGCAAAGGTAACATGCCTGTTTCATTGACGCGCAGTTCGTCTTATTTGAGTCCATCAAGCCACTTTTCCACTTTACTTGTTTCGCTCTTAAGATATTTTTTAAATAAGGAGATTTTCGTTTCATCCACCAGCATAACAAAAAGCCGGCCGTCCCTATTCTTTACAAGAGCTGTTCTGAATCCTTCTTTCTTGAGCCGCGAGTTTACTGAAGGCGTGGCATAGAATCCCCATGATTTCGCAGTGACGTCATATCTCTTACCTGCCTTTGTAACAAAGGTGACTTGTTCATTATTGTCTAACCGGACCTCCCCGCAATCAAGTATGCATATGTCTTGTCCTATGCCGATGCGATATGCCCTAGGTGGCCGCTTCAATTTGATATTCATCGCCATGTCCAGTCTTTGATTAAAAAGTCCTTAATCACCCACTTGCCGGATTCCTTTATCCATATATTACGGTTTCTGAACTTTTCCTCTACGTCATGAAATTCGTCTAATGAAATCCTTAAAAATCGACATAACTTTTCGATATCTTCATAAGGCGTATCATCTCCTTTTTGTCTGATAAGGGTAAGCGCCTCCTCTCTTGTTATCCTGCCGTTTCTAATCTCTATCGAGAGATTGTCAAAGAGGCGGGTAAATCCGAACTTTAACCATTTAAAATAATGATGCACAGAAATAAAGTCACAATCAATGTCCGCATAATTATAATAACCGGTCTTTGGGCCTTCTTTGCGCACGGCAAAACCATATTTTAAAGCGGTGCGTAGGCTCTCTTCGGGATCCCATTTGAAGTAATAGCCCAGAAATACCGAACGTATGCCCTTCTTCCTGAATTCACTTTCATCTGGAAGGCGATACGCGTCTAAATCTTTGGCTGTCAGATCGTCCCCTACCCATTCATCAACAGAGGTACCATGCAGGATCCTGTGCGTCTTGAACCATTCGAGGTCAAGACTATTCCTTCGTCGTTCTTCCTGAGAACCTCCATATTCCATGTGCGGGCTCTCCCCCCATAAGACAAGAGGTATGTCGTAAGAGGTCGCGATCCTTAATGGGATAGCATAGAGCGCCATATGCATGGGTATGGACGCATCGCCCTTCAGCACCAGCGCATTATACATGAAGCGCCTTTCGATTTCCGGGTTGATCGTGAATTCGATGTGATCGACGCCAAGATTTATGAGATTGATCAGATTCTTTTGGCCTATCTCGGTTCGCGCGGGCGTCTTCCACGTAACGGCAAGAACCTTAAGGCCGTATTCGAGGCACTTGACTACCTGTGCGGTGCTATCCTTGCCGCCGCTGACCGGCACAACACAGTCATATCCTTTTGCCCGAGATTTAACTTCACTTACCATCTCTTCAAATTCCCGCTTCCTCAAGGCCCAGTCTATCTCGTCCTTCTCCCTGTGCCCAAGGCAGGCGGTGCATATCCCTTTAGCGCCTATTTTGATGCCGGGCCGTGTATCGGGAAGGACGCATTCTCTGCAATATTTCATACCGTCACCCATTCTGTTCCAAAAAAATCTTGGCATTCAAAAAATAGAAAAGGAATTTACTGAAGCTGTTCGGCATCGGATATCTATCCAGCAATTCCTCGATCTTTTCTCTCTTCACCAAATCGAATATCCTGCCGCCGGAAAGGATGTAATCTCTGGTCTCTCTTTTCTTTAAATCTACAAGCGAATTGATCGAAGCATTAAAACCTTTCTTCTGGCGATCGGTACGCACCTTTTCATTCATTATGCCTTTGGCGGCCTCGCGCAATACGTACTTGCCGTACCCATCGCGTATGAGATATTCGTTTGGGATCGAATAAGCAAAATCGAAGAGTTTCGAATCCAGGTATGGGGAGCGATTTTCAATAGAATAGCACATGGAGTTCAGATCGTCCTCATGCAATATGACAGGGATCGACTCGTGAAATAATTCGTTGAGCATCCGATTGCGCAAAACTGAATCACAATATGCGTTCTCATAAAAATCTTCCCTGAAGTCCGTTTTTAAAAAAGTCGAGAATATATCGTTATGAAGATAGATATGGCCCCTGAAATCGGGACTATTGATGAAAAGTTCCGGATTCCGCAGATATTCATTGCGCACGTATTTTTTTACATGGTCCTGCCAGTCAGTCAAATATTTATTAAATTCCGGATGCTGTCTCATCTCATAAAGATGAAAGTTAAAATGGTCGTAATAGCCCGTTACCAGTTCATCCGCGGCAGTTCCAGAGACCGCAACCCTATACTTATTTTTCGATATTGCCTCCGATAGAAAGGCATGGATATAGTATGTTATGGTATATATCGGCGCGTCGTGGTAACGGATGAGGCGCTCAAGCCGTGGGAACGTTTCATCCTGCGGTATGTATATTATGGTATGTTTGCAGCCCAGGTCATCGATGGTAGCCATTATATTACTATGCTCATTGTAACGCATATCGTTATCGATTATGGAAAATGTGGCCACATCGTAATTAAACTTCTTCGCCGCTATCGACACGATCGCCGCAGAATCAACGCCTCCGCTAAGACAGAAGGCCAGTGGAACATCAGCGCGCAGGCGTATCTTGATACTATCGAAAAGCCTATCGCGAAATCCCTCTATGGCCTCATCGATGGTCATCTTGCGGGTAGTGAAATTGGGCGTCCAGTATCGGTACGATTTCAGGTTCAGTGATGTATCAATGACTACATTGGATGCGTACGGCACCTCCTCTATTTCTTTAAAAAAGGTATCGCTGGTTTTATACAAAGACTTATAGCCGTTGATGAGGTACCTTAATATATGCTGAATATTTACCGTGAGCGTTTGACCGGAGAGAGATTTTATAAATTTGACCTCGGATCCAAAAAACATCCCGTGTTTAGTCCGTAAAAGATATAATGGCTTTTCTGAAAAACGGTCGCGGGAGAGAAAGAGCCGATGCCCCTTATTATCATAGATCGCAAAACTCCACATCCCTTCAAATTTTTTTACACAGCCCTCTCCCTCTAAAATATAGGACTGTAGCAAAACTTCCGTGTCGGACTCTGTCCTGAATGAAACTCCTGCATCTTTTAGGTGCTCCTTTAATTCGACATAATTATATATCTCTCCGTTGAATACAATTGTCTGGTCATCTATGGTAAAAGGCTGATTTGATCTTTCATCCAGATCGATAATGCTCAGCCTGGAGTGCAAAAGCAGTATGTTTGTATCACCGTCTTTAAGAGATATAAAATCATTATGATCCGGGCCGCGGTTGCGCATGAGGTCCAATGTATGGTGTATCCTTGAACTATCGATATGGGCCTTGCCTATGTATCCCGCTATCCCGCACATAATCTAAGAGATATCGCCGATTTTCATTGTCCCTCTTTATGATGAAGGTTATGATAATGAAGTACATAACTGGTTCCAGAAACCTTAAGCCCCAGTTTTTCATATAACCGCATTGCGGGAATGTTCGAGATTTGGGTGCCTACCCTGATCGACTTTATGCCCTTGCAATGTTCCTGGGCATATAAAATCATGGAGACAGCGATTCCGCGCCTTTGATGTTTCTCCGATACGGCGATCTGATCTATTGTTAAGATGCCATTATTACAGAAAAGCTGTAAAAATCCCATAATGCTCTTGCCCTGAAGCGCAATAACCATCGCATCTCCGCGTTTCCCCTTAAAAAAATTACGTACCCACTCAGATTTGATTTGGTCGGCCACTTTGGCTGGAAATGCCGGATCAAGATGAAACCTGCTGTAAATAAAAGAATTGCGCGCGATTTCTGAAACCTCTTTCTCGTCCTTTTTTAACGCCAATCTCATCGCGTAAGAATCTGTTTTATCGCGTCCCGGAGAGACGCTTCCCTCGAATGTTACGTTTGTATCCACCAAATAAAAACCCTTATTTTCCAGAAATCTCGTAGACCGGATGTCGTGAGTCGGTACTTTAGCGTAAATAAATACCCCTTTCTCTTCCATGGCCTTCGACAGATTATTACCCCATCTGTTATCTCGCCTTAATAGGACATCATTGACTGCCAATTTATAAACATTCCTGCCCATGACATCCTTGAGCCATGCATCCTGAATGATATTTTTGCCTTTATCCATGCTACACGCGGCCCTTATCTTTAACAGTAGTCTTTTCTTTATTAAGATGATGCCATATCGATTTATACCACTCGATATAGTTTACAAACCCTTTTTCAAGAGGGTACTGCGGGTTATATCCGATGAGCCTCTTCGCCTTATCTATCGCTAAGGTGCCCCTGTTCGGCATCAGCATGTCCTTTGGCAGATATTTTATTCTTATATTTGGAAAATGTTCGGCCAGGATGGCGGCCATTTCGCTTATGGAACGCGATGCGCCATATGTCAGATTAAGGATCTGGCCTTTTGAATTTTCGTTTTCCAAAATGTTGACTATACCGTCCACGAGATCGCCTATATAAGTAAAATCGAGCCGGTCGGAACCGTCGCCCGAAATAGATACTTCCAGACCCCTCATCGCGTTCTCGATGAATATCTGACCCACCCTGCGGCTAACGCACCTCTCTCCGTATAATGCGGATGGCCTGACAATTGTATAGGGAAGATTGAATACCTGGTTATAGGCTATGACCATCTTTTCGCCGGCAAATTTGAGCGCGCCATATATCCCGATTGGCTCACACGGTGTCTCTTCGGTCACAAAGTGCGAAGGAAAATTACCATAGACCATGCTGGAAGAAAAATAGACGAAATGCTTAATCTTGAGCTCAGGCGAACGCGCGATATCCAGCGAATTTTCAAGGGTCCTCAGACTGTGATCAAATGTGGAGAACGGATCCTTATTTGACCTGTCGGCGTGGGCTACAGCCGCAAGATGAATCAGTGTATCAACGTCAAGATCTGTCATGATGCGGCTCATCTTGATGTAATCTCTGGAATCCTGCTCGATTAGCGGGATATCCCATTTTTTAATCAGGTTGAGACGCTCGTGTATGATGTTGATATAAAGGCCGGCATTCGGTACGGTATCCGCGTTATTCTTAAAATGGTGATAATTGTTAACGCTGAGACTGTCTATTATAAAGACTTTATTGCCTAGACTTTTTAGTTTAATCGCCAGGTTATGCCCTATGAACCCTGCGCCGCCGACAAGGGCGATCCGCCGTTTTGTGATTTTATCCATAATCATATCGCCTTTCTTATTGCTTCTTTGAATGAGGCCGCGATGTATTCCATATCTTGGCCGTTCAAGTGCGGGCCGACAGGAAGCGCGATGGAACTCGAGCTTATCCATGAGGCCACAGGAAAACTGTCATCTCGATAACCATATTTATTCTTATAATAGCTCATGCAGGGAACCGGCCTGGGATAATAAACGCTCGTGCCGACACCTGCCTGAGTCAAACTTTGCGCAATCTCGAACCGTTTTCTCTCTAGACGCCTACCAAGCAAGACCGAAAAGCAGTAATAGCTGCTTTCAAAATCGTCATGAGTTGATTTAAAAAATTTTACATCGTCGAGGCCGTTGAAATGGCGGCTTAATGTCTCATAGTTTTCCTTGCGTATTTTCAAAAACCCTTTTACTCTCTTAACCTGTTCGATGCCCATCGCAGCCTGCAACTCATTCAACCTGTAGTTGAATCCTAGCATATTGACATCGTAAATGCCCGGTACGGTTCGTTCGCCCGCATGCCGATCAACGCCAAAGGCCCTCTGCCTTGAAATACGCTCTGCCATCTCCTTGTTCCGTGTAATTATCATGCCGCCTTCACTGGTAGTCATATGTTTCACGGGATAGAACGAGAAACAGCCGGCATCTCCATGCAACCCTGCGTGGATTCCTTTGAAATATGTGCCTATAGCCAGTGCGCAATCTTCCACGACAAAGAGATTATGCCGCCTTGCTATATGTAGAATACGCTCCATGTCTACAGGCATGCCTAAAAAATGAACAACTGATATGGCCTTAGTCCTAGCCGATATATTCTGCTCTATCTTGTTTATATCTATATTCCCTGTATCGGTTTCAGCATCGACAAAGACGGGTCTTGCCCCGCATAATTCTACGGCATGCGCTGTTGCCGTATGCGTCTGGGCCGGAACAATAACTTCGTCACCTGCGCTTAGCCTCAGATAAAAATAAACCAGATGCAGGGCCGCAGTGCATGATGAGACCGAAACTGAGAAATCTGCGCCGGTGAATGTCGAAAAGGCCGCCTCAAACTCTTTCGATTTTGGACCATGAACGAGAATATCCCCATCGAGAACTCTTGACACCGCCTCTTTTTCCGCATCGCTGATCATGGGTTTTCCAAAAGGTATCTTTCTCAATCGTTACCCCCTTTAAATATAATCAACCTGAACCGGACGGCCCTTTTTTGCCGCCTTTTCAATCGCAAAACATACGGACATGGTATTGAATACATCTTCTTCCGTAACCTCTGCCTTGGCAGTTCCCAGGACCGAGTCGACGAAACTCAAGATAAGATCCCCCTTGCAAACACCCGGGTAGGCCTTGTTTATCTCTCTTGGTTTTTTGGCGAGATCCCGCGATTCGAATAAAAGTCCCTTATGAAACCCGTTCACAAAGGTCGCCTTCGTCCCATAAATTGACATCGTATGAAAATGAGGGAAGACGCATCCCATATTTGCGGCCACCTTTCCGATAAGCCCGCTTTTAAATTTGAGGATGGCCACTACCATATCGTTATATTTAAACCTGCCTTTAGAGGATATATTATTCCCATATGCGCTCACCTCAATCACTACACCGCCTGTCAACCAGATTAATAGATCCACGACATGAACTCCGCCGCCATAAATGACCGAATAGAAGCCGATTTTCCCGCGCCAACCCTCAGTAATTTTCTCGAGCCGACCGTAGTTATAATCACTCTCAACATAAAAGAGCGTACCAAGGCCCCCTTTCTCTATCGTTTTCTTCAGATACCGGAATCGCGGCGACTTGCGCAGTACCATGTTGGACGAGAGTTTAACTCCAGGGTTCGCCCGCAGAATTGAACGGATATGTCGAGCTTCTTTCTCGTATAGGCACAGAGGTTTCTCGACAAAGACATGCTTATTTTTTGAAAGCGCTTGTACAACTTGTTCATAATGGTAATTATCATATGATGCTATCGATACTATGTCTATATCAGGGTCATTTAGTATATCGTCGGCTGACCGGTGCAGCATAAGATGCGGATATTTTTCTTTTGATGAACGAAGCTTTTCCGCGGAGAGATCGCAGAGGGCAATCACCTCGCACGCGGGATGTCTTTTATATCCGGATATATGTTCTTCGCCGATTCCCAATCCAATAATACCGATCTTCAATCGCTTCATATCTTGACCTTACTAATCTAAAAGGAAAGCATCGCTTTATTATATCGTTCCAATACATCTCGCACGCCATATTCCCAGTGCGGCTTCTCCATGTCTCTAATTATTGCGGCTATGAGTTCCATATTCTGTGGCGTATCTACCGATAGATTTATGGCGCTGTAATCTGCCTCCGCAACAAAATTGAATATCTTGAATCTTTCGCTATTTTTATAGAAGAATTTCGTGACATGTTCGAGATCTTCGGGATCTCGTATCTCTTCATATGCCCTGATGAACGTCCCGCTGTTTAAAATTTCCACGGATTGTCCCGCCGGATATGTGCGCTTAAACACGTTTGTCACTATTTCGACGCGGCCCTGCCGAAATATCTTCATGCCTTTGGATATTAATTCAGGATCAAGTAATGGGCTGTCTCCTGTTATCCGAACGAACCCATCGAATTTATATTTATTTAAAACCTCCCTAAATCTGCCTGCAACATCAAGCAAGGGCCCTCTATGATATGCCACGCCTATCTTTTTACAAAAATCCGTTATCTGAATGTCGCTTTGGTCTCGAGAAGTCGCTACTACTATATCATCTATAGAAGCGCACCGCCCTACTCTCTCCAATAGATATTGGAGCATCGGTTTACCGGCAATGTTATGCAACACCTTGCCCGGGAATCTATTGGAAGTAATGCGCGCCTGTATAATTGCGCCTATCTTCATAGTCCCCTTCGATCGGCCCTGCTATTTTCATTTCTATTCATCTCTGCCACATATCCTTCATAGACATTCTTCAGTCTCTTATATTCGCGTTCCTTCGTCTTTAAAAAATGATACGTTAAAGTTATCTTATCATTCATCCCTTTTTTGGTTAGGATGTACTTTAATTTCTTCGTCTTATCGGAATTGTGGGAAAAATTTACAAATTTGATGAGGCCTTTCTTCGCGAGTTCTTTAAGAAGATAATTGGCCTTGCCGAGGGATATGTTCAGTTTCTGGGAAAGGAGGCGCTGATTAAGATCAGGATTCTCATCCACTTCCCTCATAACGTGGAGGGCTTCTTCGGTAAACAATTCATGTTCATTCATTGAACAATATTCTAATATGTCCTCACTACCTTGTCAATCGAATAATTATTGTGGTGTACGGGACTAAATATTCTGGCAATCAAATTTGATTCGACGGGAATTGGATATGGTTTTTCTTCTCGTCGTATCGTAATAAATATTTTGGGTTGGATTTGTTATAATATTCGCCGAAGAATATCTCTGGAACGGAGAATTGTCTATATTCATATTTCATTTTCATCTCGCCCTTCGGATCTATGTAACCTACCGGAAAGGTATCGTTCCAGGCCGATGGCGCGGCGACGTAGAAGGAAAAATCCGATTCTGCCTTGTTACTTTTTACGAACTGATAGAGTTGGTCTACATATGATCGCACGCCTTTCGCGCCGCGGGCCAGGATTTTAGTTGATTTATATGTCGTATAGCCGTTGATTAATATAAAAAATAATATCCCAATCAGACAAATATTCCACATGGGTCTGTAGTATCTCTTCAAGCCTTCGAAGTCCACCATCAGATACACAAGGATAAGAAGATAAGGCCAAAACATGTAAATGGGGTGATTGCCCCCTCTGATATATGACATGCCGTAGGCGCCCATCCTGTAAAAGCAATTGAATACTAGATGAACTATTATCATGGAGCCCAGCAACAATATAAACATTAAATGCTTCTTTAGCCATTTTCTCGACAGATAAGAACACATTAATAGATAGCATATGGCGGCTATCAGTACGATATATTTTAATGGCGACGGGTTTCCGACCGTTCCTCTGGTAATCCACTCGAAAAATATCAGTGGTAGAAATTTTACTGTCTCAAATATATTCTGAAAACTGAAGACCCTGCCCGCCTCAAAGGCAATCGCCCAATCCATTCTAGCTACCTTCTCTACATAATAAGATAGTGAATAGATTAATGCTGGGATTATCAAAATAAAATAACGTAAAGATGTCAGGCGGACCACTTTCTCTCCATATAAATCGTATGCCATAAGGTATAAGATGAATAGCGCACAAAAAACAGTCCCTGTTTCATAAATATAGCATGCTGGAATCATATATATGAATGTGTACCATATGAGATTATTCCTTTTGTCGCTCTTGTAGGTACAGATATAAAGATTGTATAACGAAAGTAAGACGAGAATTAAATATAATATATAACTGTTAAAATGCGCCCTCACTACCGTATGTATGAACATGCTGTTAATGGAAAATAGAAAAGCCAGCAGATACGCGAATATGGTATCTTTTATACGCATCATTATTTTATACAACATAAACACTACGCACAGATGGAGTATGATACCTGTCATCAGCCATAAGACATATCGTGTGCCAAAAAGATACATCTGCAACCCCATCAGCGACATAGTAAGCGGTCGGTATACCAGCATATCGCCCCTGCCTATTTCATCAGAAACGCGGTTCATTACCAATTCCGGGAAGGACAGGTTTCGCGTCTGTAAGAAATATCGATAATGGTCACCGGGCTGAAAGAAATAAAAAAATGCGGGAGAATAAAGAAAGATGGTCGCTAGTGCTATAATCAATAAAAGAAATGGTTTATTGGTAGAATAGGATCTTACCGCTCTTGTGAAGAAATTCATAAAAACCTCAAAAACTTTAGAGGACGAGGCTTTGAACCAGATTCATAACCCATGCTTCCACAGGAAAGCGAAAGCACATCTTCCTAACCCTCCATTCCGCTACAGGACGCAGAATCTTCGCTATCACAGTAAATATTTTCGAGTGGATAAACATATACTCGGGGTTCATTAGTACCGTATAGTAATAAAGCCATGCAAGGGTTCTCTTCCTTCGCAGCGGCATCCATGGTATGTTGAGGGAAAAATAATTCCCCCATACGAATTTGCTCCAGCCCTCCAAAGATTCCGGAGACTTAAACCCCAACTTCATCGCCCTCTCATATAGGGCCGTTCCTGGGTAGCATATGAAAGGCTTTATGTTTCCTACCAGAATATTCGGGTTCTCCTCTTTTAACCGAAACATCGTATCTATGGTGGCCTTGATATCTTCATCGCGCTCTCCCGGTATGCCGCTTATGAAACTGTAGGTTGGGCGTATCCCAAAATTAGCCAGGCGCTTGTTGGATAAAAAAAGTTCCTCCATCTTAAAATTTTTTTTAATTACTTCGATGATCCGCTGGGAGCCCGATTCTACGCCCGTCAACACTTCTTTGAGTCCGCTTCTTTTTAAGCAGGCAAGGTAATCGTCATCCATTCGAGTCACGTCATGAACGTGTGTCCCGAGAACTGACCATGTAATTCGCGGATCCAACCGGCGGATCCCCTCGGCTATGTCTTTAGCGCGTTTGAGGTGCACGAAAAAATTATCATCCCAGAATTCAACATGGGTTACATTGGGATGATTTTTTAACAAACTCCTGATGTCGGCTAGCACTCGCTCTGCGGAAAAGGCACGCCAAC
>Ga0155748_103_pt1 | contig 12185 bp, 17 predicted proteins | sample RifCSPlowO2_01_FD_107402 | JGI IMG/M metagenome (GOLD analysis project Ga0155748, IMG submission 107402) | Omnitrophica bacterium RIFCSPLOWO2_01_FULL_45_10
TTTTTCTCAAGAGAAGTGGTATCGTTCTCGCCCCAATCAGAAACGTCAACGGAACTGATCGGTGTAATCTGAAATACGCCCATTTTGGCAGAACGCATAAAACCGATTTTATTGCCAGTGGCAGCGGCCATTTGCTCAGCGCGCTTCTTCGCGTTTTGTGTGGCTTCGGAAAGCATTTCGAGCTTCAGTTCTGGAAGTTTGGTATAAAGGTATTCCGGCGAATGTGAAATAAGCTCGATTCCCTGATTGATTAATTCCGTTGATTGGCGGGAAATGTCCGTGATCTTATCCACTTCATTTGATCTAATTTCGATGGTTTGGCTCAGCCGGTACGCTTCAATTTCATTGGTGTCATTGCCCTTCTCATTCTTCTTATAGAGAATCTCGGTATCCACCGGCGAAACAATCATGTCCCGTTCATTGATTCCTTTTGCCATAAGATAGCTTTTAACTGTTTTTAAGTCTTCCTGTAGCTTTTGATAAGCCGGCGTCATTTGGAGTTCACGGCGGGAAAACTTCGTTTGCCAAACTATGAAATCAGACTTAATCTTCCGCTCAGCAGAACCCGTCACATTAATTACCTCTGTGGAGAACTTTTTTATCTTAACAAGCGCTTGGGAAAGTATGACGCTTGCGGCAATGGTGGCCAGCGCAATACAGACGCCTAAGATGATGATTTGTGAATTTTTGAGAATGTTGTTTTTTTCTTCCATGGCGGGTTTCCTTTCTTCGACTCGTCAACGAGCGGGGTTGGTGCCGTTATTTGCCCGAAACACGCATGGCATCGTAATGCGCGGGGTTATAACTTCGGCATCGTAAAACAAATCTTGAGGGGAAAAGATAGAACCGATCTGGAATATTTCTAAATATAAATTTTGGAACATTTCCAATTACCCCGGGTTCAACTTCAACCCGGCACTTTTGGAAATGTTCCGATCCTTTCCGTTGAAATGTTCCGATTATGTTATACTTGTTTGGAAATGATTTCTTGAGGCAAAGATTCGATGAATCTTTTTTTCTGTTCGAAGGATAATTTATGCGTTTCTTTGTCGTTGGGTTTACGAGTATACCAGATCACCTTTGGAAACTCCGGGTGCAATTCATTGGCCATAACTAGATTAAAATCCTCAATCTTATACAGGTTGTAAAACCAGTAGCTATGAGTTTTGCCGTCCAAGCTATCAAGACCGGCAATTTCGGTAATGAGTAATTCAAATTGTCCATCGCCGTTTACATCGATGAAATCGGCAATATCAAAACCAAATGTGCCATAATGAATTTTTCGGAACTTTCCATCGCCTGTTTGCAAAAAAATAAAGATGTCGTCCCAATATCCCTGTAAACCTGCACCTAAACCATTCGTGTGAATGACAAAATCTTTGAACCCATTCTTGTCCACATCAACGTAAAAGATATCACCAACCCAAAAAGATTCCTCGTGTTCTTCGTTTAAGGATGTAATCAGACGCCCCTCATAGAAAATTTCAATAAAATCACGAACGTAACCAACGTTTGTCCGTGCTTTTTTTATCTCAATTTTCCCAATCTGGATGGTCTTTTCTTTTTCCATGTGAGTTATGACCGGTTGGACCGCAAGCGAGGAAAGATTGTTTTGTCCAAAAGGAAAAGGCGGATAGTTTTCAAGATAGGCTTGTCCGTCAACAGAAAATAAACTGACGGAAAACAACAGGATGATTAATTGCCTCATCTAAGTATTGTGTCCCTGGAACCAAGTACCTGATTTACTTGGAACTATATTTTTTCTTTTGTTCTTCCAACCATTCGTCTGGCATTTGCATTTTCCTAAAGCAGTAAATACGAAAACATACGAACCCAACGATCAGGCTTAAAAGCACAAGAAACCAAATTTGCCAACTCACAAATATCCACCCCAAAAAAGCCCAAAGAAAAGTGGCGCAGAGAATCTTTGAAAACCAAGCTCCCCAAAGTCTTTTCGCTGCAGTTTGTTCTGGGTATTTAATCGCTTCATTTCTACGTTCAAGATCCCATTTGCGGAATTTTTCGGGTGTAAATAAATCGAGCCCTTGCGTTCTGATGCCGAGAGAAATTTCTGTATTAAAAAACATCTTGCTTTTTAGATCCCACTGGTACCCACAATTCTCGATTGCATCCATAAGCTCTTCAACTTCTTGACGTGTTTTCTTCTCACCAAGAAAGGGGCTTAGAGAAATTAGTTCCTCGTAAGAAGGCCTCATTTTTACCCTCTTGAGCTTCTGGATCACTTTTACTTCAATCTGCTTAATCCTCGCTGGGGTAATATTGAAAACTTGTCCAACCTCTTCTAGCGTCCTGCAGTATCCGTCTCCTATTCCCCATCGCAATCTGATAACTTTTTCCTCTCGTTCTGTTAGTCTGTTATCGTTTATCAATTTCATCAATTCTGCTTTAATTGTGGTTTGATTCCAAGATCGTTCAACCATTAAAAAACTTCCAATTTCGATTTCATTTTATTCGGCTTTTGTCTTAATTCAATTGATGTTATTTTACTCCGTTTTTTCGAATCGCGCCAAGCTAAAAAGCGGCCAGTTTAAGAAAATACTGGAACATTTCTAAAAGTGTCGGGTTTGATTCGTTAGACCTGGCACCTGCGGAAATGTTCCAATTAATGGATCAATTAATTGAAATGTTCCAATTAATGAACAAAATTCCCCCCATAATCAGAAAAATAACGCAAACATTCAGTGTGAAGTTTATTATCGCTTCGTTGCCAAGCGGGCAAGACTTCATAGTTCAAAATCCATGGGCTTTTTTCATCTTGGTATATTTCAACCCCGGCTGTTGAGTATGTCCAATCGATCCTCATGCGATAATACTGGCAAACCAAAATAACATCACTGTTAGCCGCCCAATCATCTATCCATCCATAACACCAAAGTTGCGCGCACACGTTTGGCCAAGCATCTGGTGGAACATGACTATCTTCCCACGTGGTAGTCTTTCGCTCTAAAATTACTACGATACCTTTTTCTTCATCGCGAAATACGACGTCGGGCCTACATCGCATAGGTTTACCATCAACGAGCAGACGAGAAGCAAAAAAAGTGCGAGCTTCCATATCTGTGCATGCATCTGCATAAACCAGTTTCCAATTTGATGATATGCCAGTCGCTAAATTATTAGCGTTAAGGTGGGACGCAATTCTATCAATTTGCACATGAGCATATTGCCCAAGCTTCTTCCGATTAACAACTACCGAAGAATGCTCAGCATTTTGATAATTCGGATTATTTTTTCTAAAAACCCAATCTGCGAAATGCGTTGCTGTACCGCGAACGATATCGTAATCAGCCAATTTACCAACCGAATGGTTTGGAAACGTTAAATAACGTGTTTTTTCGTTTCCCCCAACATTACCTATTTTAGGTATCAGCGGAACTTACCCACCTGATTGCCATCTTCTCCACTATCCAAATGCTTTCGGGATTTGAAGGAAATGCTTTTTGTAAATAAACGACATGTTCTTTGCCTTCATAGACAATTTTAACGATGGCGCTATGACCCTTGAGTTCTAAACTTGCCGGTAATTTCTCTCTTTCGTTGGGATCTAAATTCGGATAATAAGAATTCATGAAGTGTTTTGCGTAATACTCTGGGTCGAACCGCCAGGGCTGATGGCCTTCATCAACCATTTTTTGGATTGAAACAAGTCCGTCATCATCAAAATGTTCAGCGTTAGGTATGTCCGCCGGATAAACAATCTGATCTGCAGAAACACTCGCCGCACGAAAAAATAAAATCAAAGTCGCCATTAAGCAAACGGTTAATCGCATATAGTCTAGGGAGTGAGTTGACATTCGCCGCCAGAACCTATGTATGATCCGTCGGGACATAATGTACATGGGCCTTGATAAACGTATGAGCCATCTGGACACAAATAGGCAGGGCTGTCTTGTCTTCCCCAAATGTATTTACTGTAAGAGGGCCGATGAGTCACAGGGTCCGAACCAAACTGACCCATTTGCGTTCTTTGGTAACTATTCGCATAAGTTGCTGTTTCAAGATCCTCATAAGCAGGAACGGTTGCTGACCGTTGTTGTTTAATAGCACCTTTTCTTTCGGCATACCCTTTCAAGAATCCTGAAAGTGCGCTTAATGCTAAATAAGAGGGACGATTCTGGCTTGGATTTTTTTTGAATTTCGAAAAATCGTACACTTTAGGTGGATTAATTTCTGCAAAAGTGCTCAGTTGAAGTTGACCTTCCCCCCGAAAACTGTACCGCTTGAAAGTTGAGTCTCTGGGTGTTAAAAAGCACAAAAGGAGGCTCGACAATGCCGCGTAAAAGATACACAGAAGAGCAGATTATCGGGGTATTAAAGCAAGCGGAAGCAGGGGTGAAAACACCGGATATTTGCCGTGAGCACGGGATTAGCAATGCTACCCTTTACAAATGGAAGGCCAAGTTCGGTGGAATGGAAATAAGTGATGCACGCAAACTCAGGGCTTTAGAGGATGAAAATCGCCGGTTGAAACATATCGTCGCTGATTTAACCCTGGACAATCAAGCGCTGAAGGCGATTAACTCAAAAAACTTCTAAGGCCCAGGGCGAAACGGCTCGCAGCCGTGTTTACGGTCGAGCGCTTTGGGCTGAGCATCCGGAGAGCGTGCAGGATCGTCGATCTTTGGCGTTCGACTGAGAGTTACAAGCCGAAACATCCTGAGAGGGATGAGCTGCTTCGTACGAGAATGAAAGAGCTGGCTGCTCAAAGGCCCAGGTTTGGTTCTTTGAGGCTGCATGTGATCTTAAAACGAGAAGGACTGGTAATGAATCATAAGAGAACGGAAAGAATCTATCGGGAAGAGAAACTTTCTTTAAGGACGAGAAGACGCAAGAAACGTTCTTCTGAGCTCAGGGTTCCCATTCCGGCGCCTGAGTGTCCCAACGAAAGGTGGTCGATGGATTTTATTCACGCCAGGCTTGCCAACGGCCGCAGGTTTAAATCTCTGACTATTGTGGATGATTACTCAAGAGAATCACCAGCCATCGAAATGGACACATCCATTCCGGGAGCAAGGGTAGTGCGGACGCTCAATCGGCTTAAAGAAACGAGAGGGATCCCCAAAGTGATTGTGACAGACAACGGACCTGAGTTTATCAGCAAAGCGCTTGATGAATGGGCTTATGCGAACGGTGTAAAACTTGATTTCATTGATCCGGGCAAACCGACTCAAAATGCATTCATCGAAAGCTTCAACGGCAAACTCCGGGATGAATGTTTAAACGAATACTGGTTCTTAACCCTTGAAGAAGCTAAAATCACAATTGAAGACTGGAGGATCGATTACAACGAAGTCAGACCGCATAGCTCTCTGGACAATTTAACCCCGGCAGAATATGCGACGCAATATCAACAGAAAGCGTTAACCCAAAACACCGAAGAACTCAACTCACAAATGGCCCAATAAACGGGGGAAGGTCAAAGTGAGAAGACGAACAGAAATACTACAGATAACATTTTTTTCATGCGCTACCTTCCCTAATTTTCATTTCGCCGATTGGAGAATGAAGACCGCTCGGCACTACCCGAATAATTTATCTCTTCCGTCTGATTCCTCAACGGGCATGCGATGGTTACCAACGATATATGAAACTTAACCGGAATTGTCTAATTGATAAGCGCCGACGAGTTGAGAACTAGGCTCGGCAACTATTTCCTTCCCAGCGCCAGTTTATAATCGTATTGTTTCTTATTGTAAAATCAGTCCTGCAAGAATAATTAGTAACTGTTGCAGGTCTGCCGCCGTAGGGCGTTGTAGTCGCGTTGCTTCCAAAATATGTAGTCTGAGGTTGAGCATTATAGGGATATACAGTCGCACTTTGATAATTGACCGTTGTTCTGTAACTTGGCGCTACACCGGGCGTGTAAACAGTATTGCTTCTGAAATATGAAATTATTTTTTTCGTGGCGCTAATTTCATAAACACTATCTGGTATGCCCCAACTAGAAATTAAATTTCTTTCTGGCGAACCAAGCCATGTATTTAGAACCTGATTATATCCTGCCGTTGTTGCACAACCAGCGATCAGCAAGATGCAACATAACCACGTCACATAATTCTTCATATAGATTAAGGGTAAGTATTTATGACCGAAACTGCTAACAAAAGTGCTAACACTGCCGTTTTGATACATTATCGGTAAGTTTGATTTTTTTCTCAACTGCTTCAAAATAAAAAAGATAAGAACGGGTGAGCGACGGGAATTGTTAGCGAAGCAATCCCTTTAGGGAAACCCGCAACCCCAAGATCCACAATTTCGCTAAGAACGTTTACCAAAGTTTACCAACTTTGACCGAAGTTATCCAGAAATTTGAGGTTGGAACAATTTTGGAGGAAAGTCAATTGACCATCTTTGACCGAGTTTCACCATCATTTACCATCAAAACTGCTAACAATTTATGCTAACAGTCAAAGTAAGGGAGAACGCACCATTCTCAATCTACTGCAGCCGGTTCCGGTCTTGGTTGCGCAGTTTGTTGCGGTCGAGGTTGTATAGGTTGCGCTGGTCGAAGTTGCATCTGTTGAAGTCCCATTACTGCTTGAAATTGCCTTCCCCAGGATACACCATGCATACTCTCATACAATTTTACGAAAGGACTGACACTAAAAAATCCGTTTAACAAAATATACGCTTCCCATAAGAGATCACATAAAGGATTGCTGGCAATTTGAAGCTTCAAGTCAAACTCACTTAATTTCTCAGGTGTTAAAGGCCGAGAATGCATTTTATGAGTATCGTAGTCTGAAAAAAAGGCAACAGCTTTTTTAATTTTATAAGAAACAGCCCTTTTAACTTTACTGTCACCTTTTTGCTCGTTTGCAAACATATACTTTTTGAGCCAGGACGATACTAATTCTTTAGACAAATTTTCTGAATCTTGACAAAGTTCAAAAAGATCAAGTGAGTATTTTTCAATCAGCGGAATATAAGCAGGTAAAGCTTCCGGCCCTTCTTTTTTTATTGTAGTTCTTGCTTTCTTAAAACCATTCACGATTGACTTTGCAGGAACGAAACGTAATCCTTCTTTTGTTGGGACACCAACCTGAGGGTCTATCGGACCAAGCGTTGCGCTTGGGTGAAAAATTACATTGTTGCCAGATAATGCAAGCATTGTAGCAGCAGAATACGCAGAATGAGGAATGAGAAAGTTTACTTCTTGAAACTTATTGCGGAGCAATCCGACAATGCGCTCCGTTGCATCAGGTCGTCCGCCCGGACTATGTAAAAGCACATCAACCGAAGAATGATTGCTGCCAACAGAATTTATGAGATCAGTAAATCCATCAACATCAGATAGGTCAATTTGATTTGGAATGTTAGGTGGACCACCATCTAGAAATTTTGTTGCATAAATCAAAAGCGGATGGCCGCGTAATGCTTCTATTTCGGCGTAACACGCTTTGCGAAGGTCGAATAAGCTTTGCCCGGTTATTCCCTGACCAGATTGAAGCAAAGGACCAATAAAATCATTCCAGTCCTGCGTTGATTTAAATCTCTTGCGCGGTTGTTGAGTGGACTCCATAACGATTGATTTCAAAGTTTAACGTGGAACCAGTGCCCGATTTAAATGCCATTTCTTTTCCTGATGCGAGGTCCGAGCGTTCAATGATATCGACGGTTTTTTTGTAAGCATCGTAGGTTTGAAACGCAACAATATTTTTGTCCACAACACGTTTTGAAGCTACCTTGCCCACTAATTTTATGAGAGATGCTCTACTCATCATAGTGATAAATTATAACAGGTATTTCAGTAGTTCTCAACAACCATTCCGCAGTTATTGAACGAAGGAATGCCGCAACTTCTTTGCTTGGTTTTGCTCTGCCAGGGCAAGCTTTTCTATATCCTTATCATAAACAGGAGCAAAATGGGCATAAATTTGGGAAATCGGAACTGCTCGCTGGTTATAGTTTTCTTCTTTCGGTCAATCCGCAAGCGACTCATATTTCTTATTTAACCTATTAAGGATTTCTTTCGTAACATCGGGACTGCTGTTCCCATCGTTTGGGCATGCTTTGGACAATCCGTTTTCTGCCATGTAGGCACCAATAACATTATCCATGTCCTGAAAAATAGTTTTAGCAGCCGCCTCACGAGCTTGTCCAAGAGCGCCCCGTGTAAGTTCGTCAAACTCGATAAGCTCGTTCTCTTTTTTTTTAATCTTGGCGGAGAACGGATCTATGTTTTGTAGGCTTCTTATCTCTTGAACAATTCTATCTCTCTCCGCCTGCTTTTTTCTTCCCTCTTCTTGGAAAGCCTGGTCAAATTTTATGGTGCGCTTATAGTTATCAAAAATATCGCCTGGTTTGAAATAAATAATCTGGCCCTTCTGCGCATTGATTTCAACACATCCATCAGAAGTGTGTTTAAGATGTATCGAAGACGGAAATCCAGATGGACTATCATCTGTATAACCGAGGGTTGCAATAAAGAAAGAGGTAAAAAAAGCTATGCAATGTACTAGACAAAAGAGCTTCAGATTTTTCATAAGGCCTCACAATTATTAATTACTGTTCTGAAATACCTAACTTCTGCATTAGCCTATTTGCTTCTTCTTTTTTTCTCCGCTCCAGTTCTGCTTCATTAAGGTTTTGCTCTAACTCTGCTTGTTTTACTCCACCTATAGCAGAATTGCTGGTTACGTTAATTCTAGCCCAGCCCGTCAGGTTCGGGCCAAAAACATATGTTTCTCCCGTTTCTTGATTGAATTTTATTAAATCTCCAGATTTTCGGTCAATAATCTGCCAGGTTGGTTCGGCCTGCTTCCATCTTCCCTCATTCTTCCAGTACGCTAAAGAAAAAAATAGTACACTTATGGCAACTATTGCTGCTGAAATCTCTAAAATTTTGCCTTTCATTTCTACTACCCCCTTCAATTTTCATTCGTTTCCTTTAAAATTTCGCCCAGCTTATCTTTCACATCATCTGAAATTTCATCTAGTTTTTGCCGCCCCAGTTCCGAGCGGAAGCGAGGAAGCTGGCACCAAATCGGTCTGATTTGGTGCCATTCGTCCTTTCGCCCCGTTCGGGCTCAAGGCGAATGGGGTGAGCGACGGGAATTGAACCCGCAACCCCAAGATCCACAATCTTGTGCTCTAACCAGATTGAGCTATTAAACGGTACCGGTTCCAATAGTGCCATCCATGAAAAGTTTCCGTTTGTCAAGCAACAATGACGAAAAAAAGTAATTCAACCATCCATTCGTGCATACGTCGCATACGCCGGACGGCGTCCCGAGGGAGACGACGTGCTGTTATTTTACTCTGCTTTTTCGGATCGCCAAGCTAAAAAGCCAGTTTAAGCGGCCAAAAGCTTGTCTGAGGCGTATTTGTGGATGATGCTGGCGACCAGCGTTTGATAGGGAATGCCTTCTTCGGCCGCTCTTGCTTTAATGCGGTTCAGGTCAGCTTTTGAAATCCTGATGTTCATCCGTTGATCTTTGCGGAATGTGTTTCTGGCAATGTCAGCATAGTGATTAAGTTCCGCTCTCTTAGGCTTGACGAGCTCCCATTTGTCGTTTTCAATGGCATCCAGAATTTCTTTTTCTTCTTTGTCCAATCTATATTTCTTCATGTCATTCACCTCCGGATAAAAATTTCTTCGTCAACTTGCGGCTCGGAATAATGGTTTTGAGAAATACACGTATGTGTGCCTAATGTCAATACACCTATTCCAGGTATTTCAAAAGTGAAGCCATATCGTCGGGAAGGTCGGATTTGAAAACCAATTTCTTTTTGGTCTTGGGGTGAGTAAAACCAAGCTCTTTTGCATGAAGCGCTTGGCGATTGATGTGCGGTGAAGCCACGCCATAAACCGAATCGCCCAACACGGGATAACCCAAATTCCTGAGATGCACCCTAATTTGATGGGTCCGGCCGGTTTGGGGCCGCGCTTCAAGAAGCGTGGCGCCCTTGAATCGTTTTAAAACGCGAAAATGTGTGACGGAAGGTTTTCCACCATGATGCCGTATGACCACTTTTTTTCGATTCGCCCGCGAACGGCCCAAGGGTTCATCGGAACGCAGCTCATCATGTTGAACGATTCCCTTCACAACAACCCAATAACGCTTGTCCACTTGATGATACTTAAATTGATCGGCCAAAAGCCGGTGCGCGAGATCATTTTGGGCAATCACAAGAAGTCCCGAAGTATCTTTGTCCAGCCGGTGGACAATTCCGGGACGAACTCGGTCGCTGAGCACGGAAAGAGATTTCGTGTGATGAAGCAGCGCATTGACGAGGGTTCCTTTCGGATTGCCGCATCCGGGATGAACCACCATTCCGGCACGTTTATTGACCACAATGATATCTTCATCTTCATAAACAATTTCAATGGGAATTTCTTCAGCGCCAACCGGCTCGTCCGCTTTCAACTCAAATCGAACTGAAATGCGATCTCCCGGTTTGACACGCGAGTGCGCTTTGGCGATGGCTCCGTTTAACTCGACCATGCCTCCATCAATCAATTGTTTAATCTTCGTGCGGGAAAAAACAGTTTTCAATTCTTTGGCCAGGAAATAATCGAGGCGGAAAGCGGGCGTCTCAGGAGGAACGGTGATTTCTTTTCTTTCCATAAAAATACAAAAGGGAAAATAAGGCAACAAACACAAAAACCAGGCTCAACCCTTGCTGAAGCGTAAGACTTAAGAATACCGCCTGATTGTTGCCGCGGAAAAATTCCAGGAAAAATCGTCCCGCAGGATACAACACAAAATAAGCGAGCGCGACCCATCCGGTTCGAAGTTTCCTCTTCCACAAGAGGAACAGAAAAAAAGCCAGCCCAAAACAAAATAAAGCCTCATAAAGCTGCGTGGGATGAACCGCGTGATCCAAAAAGGGAAACGAAACCGCCCACGGCAAATCAGAAGGCTTTCCAAAACAGCAGCCGTTGAAGAAACAGCCGATCCGGCCAAATCCTTGCGCCAAAGCCATAGCCGGAACAAATAAATCAAGCAAATCCAAAAAAGGAAGCCGTTTTAATTTGACGAAGGTTAGAAATCCGAGAATCCCGCCAATCAGGCCTCCGTAAAGAACAAGTCCTCCTTGCCAAAACTTAATCATATCGAAAGGAGCGTTCGCAAAATAATCCCAAAATTGAATAATATAAAAAATCCGTGCGCCAATAAAGCCGCTCACGACTGTCGCAATCGCTAAATCCACCATGGTTTCAGGTGAAACCAAAATTGCTTTCGCATGCCTTTGAAGAAAGAAAACGGCTAGGAAAATGCCGATTGCGACAAGAGCTCCGTAAGAATAAAAACGAAGCGGACCAAAAGAAAATAAAATGGGATGCATTTAAGGTTTCCTTAAGGCCAAATAAATAAAAAGAAAAACACCGATTGTGATAAAAGAGTCGGCCATATTGAAAACGGGCCAGACACGAAAATCCAGAAAATCAACCACATGTTGGAAGCGAATTCGGTCGATCAAATTCCCCGCCGCACCGCCCAAAATAAAAGCATAAGCAACCTGCGCAGGCCGCCTGTGATTTCTCAAAAACCAGGAGCCGCACAAAAGACATAAAACGCTCGCGAGAATCACGTAGGATAAAATTTCCGGATGCCCTTGAAAAAAACCGAAGGCGATGCCTGTATTTTCAACAAAACTTAAATGGAAAATACCGGGGAAAATGGCGACGCTCCCTTTGGGTTTTAACCACCAAAGAGCCAAATATTTTGTCACTTGATCAACCAGTAAAACGATTGCAGAAACACTAAAGAGGGCGCGCATGAATCACACGGGGGCGGGGTTAATCTTGGCGGCGGACGTTTTTTTCTTCATCCTCCTTGCACTTAATGCACAACTTCGCATAAGGAACCGCCTTCAAGCGTTTGAAACTGATGGGTTTGGTGCAATTTTCACAAACACCGTAAGAACCATCCTGGATTTTTTTTAAGGCTTCATCGATTCGGTTGAGAAGCACCTGTTCATTCGAAGCGAGATCGAGCGAAAATTCCCGGTCAAAATTGTCGGTGGCCATATCCGCCATATGGAAGGCATAACCCGAAAGGTCGCCGGCGGCATCGCGCTGGCTGCGGTTCAAATTGTCGCGCTCAATGTGACTGAGGCCGTCCGCAATTTTCGCGCGCTCCGTTTCCAACTGCGTCTTCAATTTCATGAGCTCTTCTTTTTCCACTCAGAATCTCCTATCGCCAGCCAAAAGAAGG
>Ga0155748_148_pt1 | contig 12120 bp, 15 predicted proteins | sample RifCSPlowO2_01_FD_107402 | JGI IMG/M metagenome (GOLD analysis project Ga0155748, IMG submission 107402) | Omnitrophica bacterium RIFCSPLOWO2_01_FULL_45_10
CTAAATACTGATACCAGGTAAATAGCGCCGCGCCGAGCGCCCCTCCGGCGTCGCCTGCGGCCGGCTGTATCCATATATCCCTGAAAGAGGTCTCGCGCAAAATTCCGCCGTTAGCCACGCAGTTCAGCGCGACTCCGCCGGCCAGAGTAAGATAATCCTCACCCGTTACTTTATGGACATGATTTGCCATCCTAAGCACCGCCTCTTCGGTCACTTCCTGGACGGAACGGGCAATGTCCATATCTCTTTGAGTCAATTTTGACTCAGGCCTGCGCGGTTCGCCCTGAAAGAGTTTATGAAATCTCTTATTGGTCATCGTCAGACCTGCGCAGTAATTGAAATATTTCATATTGAGTTTAAAGGAGCCGTCGTCTTTCAAGTCGATCAATTCTTTCAATATCAGGTCCTTATACACAGGCCTCCCGTATGGCGCGAGGCCCATCACCTTGTACTCTCCTGAATTGACCTTGAATCCTGTATAATAGGTAAAGGCGGAATAGAGAAGCCCTAAGGAGTGGGGAAATTTGATCTCCGCGTTGAGTGAAATATTATTATCAAGGCCTGCGCCGTAACTTGCTGTCGTCCATTCGCCGACGCCGTCCATTGTGATTATGGCCGCCTTCTTGTAAGGAGAGGGAAAAAATGCGCTCGCGGCGTGCGACTCGTGGTGCTCAGGGAATATCATGGGCCCATCGTACTTCAGTTCTTTCCTGATGAGATCCTTCATCCATAATTTCTTCTTGAGCCATAATGGCACGGCCATGAGGAAGGATCTTATGCCAAACGGCGCGTAAGCGAGGTAGGTTTCCAGTATTCTCTCGAACTTGATGAAGGGCTTATCGTAGAAGGCGACGTAATTGATATCCTTTATCGTTATGCCGGCGTCTTCCAGGCAGTAATTAACCGCGTTTGAGGGAAATGAGTGATCGTGCTTCTTCCTTGTGAATCGTTCCTCTTGGACGGCTGAGACTATGTCGCCGTCCTTTATGAGAGCGGCGGCGGAATCATGATAAAAACAGGATATTCCTAAGATGTACATGGCTTATTTTTCACAAGGAACTCTTGATCTTCGCCAGAATCGCCTCTTTTGAATTCACGCCTATCATGCGCGAGACTTCAATGCCATCTTTGAAGAGGACCAGTGTCGGGATATTTAATATGGAGAATTGTGATGCTATATCAGGACTGTCATCGACGTTGGTCTTCACCACTCTAATAGTATCTTTCATCTCTTCCTGAATCTTTTCAACAGTTGGCGCGATTATCTTGCACGGCATACACCACGGCGCCCAAAAATCGACCAATACCGGTATGACCGACTTTAAAACTTCTTTTTCAAAATTCGCTTGCGTCGCTTCTTGCATATTTAATCATCCTCTCTTTTGAATTACGTTCGTCGGGCAAACCTCAAAACACTTGCCGAAATTCCCGCACTTCATAGGGTCGATTCTGGCGAGATTCGATTCTACCTTTACCGCCTGTATTGGACAGGCCTTTTCACACTTTCTGCATGCGATACAGCCGCTTTTACAAACCTTGGCGACGACCGCTCCAACATCGGTTGAGGAGCACTTAACGTAATATTTCTTCGCGACCGGAAGAAGGACAAACAGATTCTTCGGACAGGCCTTAACGCATGCCCCGCAGGCAGTGCATTTATCCGGATCGACCTCGGGAATCTCCTGGGCCGTCATTCTTATCGCGTCGAAAGGGCAACTCGTTACGCAGTCGCCGAAACCAAGGCATCCGAAGATACATGCCTTCTGGCCGCCAAATACCAAAGTCGCGGCCTTGCAGTTCTTGATCCCTGTGTAATTAAATTTATCGACCGCGTTCACCCCGCCGTTACACAAGACAGTCGCGGCTGTTTTTACTTTCGACCTGTGCTCGACGCCGAGTATCTCGGAAATGGACTTTCGCGCCTCTTCGTTGGCAACGACACAACCGGATGGATGGATCACCCCCGCCTTCACGGCCTCGGCGAAATTGGCGCACCCCGCCTTGCCGCAAGCGCCGCAGTTAGCGCCCGGCAGTTTAGATAATATGAGCGCGACTTGCGGGTCGGCCTCGATACCGAAAATTTTAAGCGCGTACGCAAGGCCCAGGCCGAAAACAAGGCCCAGGCCTGTCATCGCCGCAACCGGAATTACTATATTTGCAATCACCCTCATTGCCCCTTATTTACCCTTATCTGTCCCTTATCTACAATTATACTTTAAACCCGCTGAATCCTAAAAACGCCAAGGACATGAGACTCGCTATAACGAACGTAATGGGGATATCTTTTAAACATTTGGGAATTTCGGCGAACTCGATCCTCTCCCTTATTCCGGACATGATGAACATCGCAAGCGTATATCCCGCCCCTGCGCCGAAACCTTGAAGCAGCGCCTTTAGAAAACTGCCATCTACGGCCTTTCCGTTTAAGAAGAATACATCGGTATTCAAAACCGCCACGCCGAAGACCGCGCAGTTCACGGTGATGAGCGGTAGATATATGCCGAATGTTTTATAAAGGCCGGGCGCCTTCTTCTGTATCACTATCTCCGTGAATTGGACGAATGAGGCGATGACTAAGATAAAGCTTATTGTCCTTAAATATTCAAGGTGAAAGGGGAGAAGGATGAAATTATATATGAGCCAACTTATCAAAGATGCCATCGTCGTCACGAACGTCACGGCCACCCCCATCGATACTGCCGGCCCGGTATTTTTAGATACGCCTATGAACGAGCACAAGCCTAAAAATCGCGAAAGGATAAAATTATTTATGAATACAGCGCTTATTATTATTGTAATATAACTTGCGAGATCCATTTAATCCTTCTTTCCCCTTCTCAACCCTTTTTTCGCCGTAAAATAATTTATAAGCCCTATCAATAATCCGATCGTGAGAAGCGCGCCGGGCGCGAGAATCATAAAGAGCGGCGGCTCGAAGACCCTAGAAAATGAGAATCCCAGCGCGGTCCCATTCCCCAAAGATTCCCGTATCGCAGATATCACGATTAGCGCCAATGTGAAACCTATTCCCATTCCTAAGGCGTCGATTATCGAGCGCATCGGAGGCTCTTTAGACGAGAACGCCTCAGCTCGGCCCAAGACTATACAATTCACTACTATTAATGGGACGAACATTCCCAAAGACCTTGATAAAGCGGGCGAGTAGGCCTTCATGAATAGGTCCGCGATCGTGACGAAAGTGGCGATTATGACGATATAACAGGGTATGCGCACCTTCTCAGGGACAATATTTCTGACGAGCGATACGAATATGCTTGAGCCGACGAGGACAAAGGTCGCCGCCAGTCCCATGCCTATGCCATTAGCGATGGTTGTTGAGACCGCGAGCGTCGGGCAAAGTCCCAGCACCATTCTAAATGTCGGATTTTCCCGCCAAATGCCTTTTAAAAACTCACCTAGTAATTTCACCTATCTAAGCCCCTTATATTCCCTTCTAATCCCCTATAATCCCTTCTCATCTTTCATTTTCGCCAAAAATTTATTCACCGTATCCCGTATAGCGTCTGAAACTGCCTTGCTCGATATCGTCGCTCCTGTTATCGCGTCAACGTCTTTCTTTAATTCAATACTATATGCCTGTTTTCCCTTAAATTGTCTTAAAAAATACGGTTCTTCTTCTTTCGGCCTTACCTCATTGATCTTCGCGCCGAGCCCGGGCGTCTCAGAGTGTTCCAAAATGGACACGCCTTTTATCGTACTGCTTAAATCTATTCCAACGAGCATGCGGATATAGCCGCTGTATCCTGTCCCTGTAGCCCTGATGCAGTATCCTACCAAACGTTTATTCTTAAACGCCTCAAGATATTCTACTCCATCGAGGGTTTTCTCGGTAAAGGTATCGGCGCCCGGCATAACAACCTTCGCCAATGCCGCTGACTCTTCTTTCTTAAGTTGGTCTTCTATCTTTGGCTTAGTCACTTCATACGTTACCGCCAATACAAGCGTCGCCGCGGCGCATATGAGCCCTAAGATAAGCCCGAATCTAAGCATCTGATTCATTATTTGACTACCTTTACCCATCCAAACCACTTAGGATGAGTATATCTATCTATTATAGGAACAAACGCGTTCATCATCAGGATGGCGTAAGATACTCCTTCCGGATATCCCGAAAATTTTCTTATTAAAAATGTTAAGGCCCCGCAGCCTACGCCGAATATAATCTTGCCTTTAGCGCTCAAAGGGCTCGTGACATAATCCGTAGCCATGAAGAAGGCCCCCAGCACGAGCCCGCCCGACAATATGAAGAACATGATGTCACCGGTAAATAGGCCGCCGCTTCCATTGAATATCCAACTCGTGAGCGCTATTGTCAATATGTACGCGAAGGGTATATGCCATGTGATATATCTTTTCCAAAATAGATATAGCGCTCCTGCGAGAAGAGCTAAGATACAAATTTCGCCGATACATCCGGCCCTGTTGCCAATGAATAAATCCCACTTCGAGATACCGGCCGCTAAATCCATATGCCTCTCTTTTAATAGGCCAAGCGGCGTAGCGCCCGTCACGGCGTCCGCCTTCCACCTCGGATTCTGCCAACTTGTCATATAGGCCGGCCATGAGAGCATTAAAAACGCCCTGCCTACCAAGGCAGGATTAAATATATTGTGACCCAAACCGCCGAATAGCTGTTTTGCTATAACTACAGCAAAGAATGTTCCTGTTATCGGCATCCAGAGCGGGACATTTGGAGGGAGATTGTAAGCCAATAGAAGGCCCGTAAGGACAGCGCTGCCATCTAATAGGGCGTTCAGGTCCTTTTTTCTTGCGGCGAGGATAAGCGCCTCAGCAAGTATCGCGGTTAATATAGAAGCACAGATTATAAAAAGCGACCTTATGCCGAATATAATTATACCTGCGATACCCGCGGGAATAAGAGAAAATGTTACGGCCCACATTATCTTCGATGTCGTAACCTCATCCCTGATGTGAGGGCCTATCGAAACAACCAGCGACTCAACCCCTTTTATTTTCTTCATCGTATCCATAACTTAGCCTGTCAAATGACTAATGTTATCCACAATGTAGGTCAGGCTTAAGCCTGACCTACATTGTGGATAACTTAGATTTCCCAAATTTCATCCAATCCAAAAGCGGTATCTTCGCAGGACACGTATAGGCGCATGAACCGCATTCATAACAGTGAACGATCCCTAAATCCTTTGCTTCTTGGAATTTTTCAAACTTAACGCGATACATCAACGTAGTAGGCGCGAGCCCCATCGGGCATACCTCCACGCACCTTCCGCATCTTATGCATATGCTTTCTTTTTCTTGGTGAACATCCTCGTCGGACAAAAATACGACCCCACTTGACCCCTTTATGATAGGAACGTCCATTGTGTATTGGTTTATGCCCATCACCGGCCCGCCGAAGATTATCTTCTTCGGCTCTTTCTCAAACCCGCCGAATATGTTAGTGAGGTCGCTCAATAACGTCCCTATCCTCACCCATAAATTCACCGGCTCTCTGACGCAAGTCCCGGTTATGGTTACGACCCTTTCAATCAACGGCTTTCCGAGATGGGCCGCTTCATATATTGCGACCGCTGTTCCTACATTCTGAACAACGCAACCCACATCCAAGGGAAGGCCTCCGGCAGGGACGACTCTGTTCAAAACCGATTTTATAACCTGCTTCTCCGCCCCTTGCGGATATTTCGTCTTCAATACAACGATTTCGGGTTTTGGATTACGGATTCCGGATTTTTCTAATGCCCTTTCCATCGCATATATCGCCGCAAGTTTATTGTCCTCTATCGCGATGAAGGCTTTTTCAGCGCCAAGAATCTTTAATATTATCTCAAGCCCCTTCAGTATTTCGTTCGATTTCTCGAGCATTAAGCGATGGTCGCAGGTTATGTACGGCTCACACTCAGCGCCGTTCAGGATTACGGTATCGATCGGCTTAGTCTTTGGAGGAGACAATTTTACATGAGTAGGAAATGCCGCGCCTCCCAGGCCGACTATCCCCGATTCTTTAATGATCTTTAAGAGTTCCTCCTTTGAAAGGGCGCTGACATCCCGGGGCGCATTGAGCCTGAAATCCTGATTTTCCTCATTATCCTTGGATTCGATCGTTATAGCCATGGAACGCGCCTGAGTGGGCGTGACCGAATATGCGATCCTCGTAACCTCGCCGGTGATGGTCGCATGGATGGGGCTTGAGATGTATCCTGAGGCCTTCGCTATCGCTTGACCCACTGTTACGTTGTCTCCAACTGACACAACCGGTTCAGCGGGCGAACCGACATGCTGGGAAAGCGGTATTACAACCTTTTTTGGCATAAAGGGGCGTTTTATGGGTTTATCGTATGTAAGCGTCTTAAATGTTCGCGGATGAACACCGCCATAAAATTTATAAGCCATCGGATGTTTCTCCTGGAATCGTTATTGAGGTATTATTATACATTACATATAAATAGATTGTCAAATACTAGGCTGTAAAAGTAGCCGTAACGCAAAAATATATTGACAACATTATACAATTGCGGTATCGTGATGACGAAACGAGGTAAATTATGGCCCAGGACAAGATAAATTGTTGTGAGACCTGCCAGATATATTGGACGTGCGAGACGAAATGGTATAGGGGTGAGCGGGGCGAGGAGAACATGTGTTGCCCTGTCTGCAACTACTATCGAGTCTGTATGGAAAAACTAAAAAAAGAGAAGGAACTGAAAGACAAGTAGTCTTTTCCCGCCTCTGTTATACCTTTATATCTCCTTATTTCAACTAACTTCTCGCCTATTATTGCTCGTTAGAAGTCCCGCGATTCCGAATATAGAGAAGACCGCGCCTGCCATAATCAGTATCCATAGTCTGTTAATATAAGCCGCCAGATAAGCGCTAAGGAACATAAAGGCTAAAAATGAGAGGTGAATGACGGCCTCAAGCGAACTGAATATCCTTCCCCGCACCCCATTGGGAATAGTCTCATGAGTCAATGTATTGATCGTGGCCATTATCGGGCTTATTGAGGCGCCGATTAGCCCTGATAAAAGGCCGTTGATTATAATGTTCGGACGGCGTTCCAAAAATTGCGAAAATAATATTATGGCTATTCCGCTCGCTACGAAACTTGTAAATATCACTCTCTTCCTGTGAAATCTCTGGCCAAATCTGCCGTATAATATGCTGCCGAAAAAGAGCCCTGCTACAAGAAACATGCCCAAAAATCCTAAGTCCCTCGTGGCTGTGCCAAACGCATTCTGAATGAGGACTATTATCACGCACGATATCGTCCCTATGCCTGCTTGTAAAAGGAAGAATACGGACATTATGAAACGCATATCCTTGTGTTTGACGAGATATTTCAGGCCCTCTCTCATCTCTAGGACTATGGACCTTTTAATGGAGCTTCCAAGCGCCATCTTAGTGGTCCTTAAATCCTCTCTCACACCTCTCATGAATCGCTCCGGCGCCATCATGCCGATGAATACAGCGGATATGAAAAAGGTCAGGCCATCGATATAAAATCCTCCGATAGGGCCCACATACCTCATATTGACTATTATGCCTGCCGCGACAAGACCGACAACATTGCCTATCATGTGTGTCGTGTCCTGAAGCATATTGGCCATTAAAAGTTTATCCTTGGTCACAATATCCGGTATTATAGCCATCTTGGACGGAACGAAAAACCGCGTAAGGGAGAACGACAGAAATATCACAAGATACACGGCAAGAATCTGCTCTAAAAATATGAATAAAGGAATTAATAAGACAAGCAGCCCTCTTAGGATGTCAGAGATTATCATGACGTTTCGCTTATTCAACCTATCTACCCAGACGCCCGCGATCGGCCCTATTAAAAATACGGGTATGACCGTGAATGATATCAGTTTGGCGAGCGCCATCTCTGAACCGGGGTTTCTTAGATATACTAAAGCGATGAGCGCCATCTGGGTAAGTTTATCGCCGAAGTTCGATATCACCTGCCCCAGCCAAAGGAATAGGAAATTCTTATTGCTCAGCATTTCGCGGAATCGAGTCATGCGATTAGGATATGGATCTGCCCTACTTCGCCCTTCGATTCGATTCGTTAACTCCGGTAGGGCTTCGTAGGGGCATTCCTGCGAAGCCTTACCTCGGTCTAACTGGTGAAGGGCGAAGCAGAATGGAGCTGGCGCTCAGATTTGAACTGAGGACCTGCGGTTTACGAAACCGCTGCTCTACCGACTGAGCTACGCCAGCTTGAATTCTTGTAAGTATATACTTCTCAAGCTATTGCTGAAACTGGTTCTTCTTGCTTAGTTTTACTACCAAGGGGCTTTGGTGCCAACTGGGTGCCAACTTGCTGTGGTAAAAGCTCTATTGCAGCCCTTTTGTGGCTTGGGGATAGGTGAGCATACTTATGTGTCATCTCAGGTGTCTTGTGGCCCACTAATTCTTGCACTGTTTTTATATCAATACCAGCCATTACCAATTGGCTGCAAAATGTATGCCTTAATGAATGAAACTTAATGTTGTCACCAATTATACCACAACTCCTTAAAGCTGTATCAAAACTTTTTCTTACATTAGTATAGGGCTTACCATCTTTACCAATCGCATGTAATATGAATTTCGATATCATTCCTCTTCTTCTTAGCCCAAACTCCAAAGGCCACTATTATCGTTTTCCCTTTTTTAGAAACTCTGACATCTCCGGCTCTTATCATAATATCCACCCATAAATGGTAACGACAAAAAAGGCATTAGATTTCTCTAACGCCGCAAATATCTCTTATGGTTGCATTAAATTTATATCGCCCACCTTAAGCCCTCTTATTCATTTGTCCCTTTATCCGTTTCACCGTACGCCATATATGGTTCTTAGGCTTAGGCGTGCCACAAAGTTCATAATCCTTCTTTTCTCCATTAACAACTTCGAGGTAATCTAAAACTTCGTTTAAATCATCACGGTCTATTTTTACTATAGTTTTCATCTCGATCCCTTATTCTTCATATTCCTAAAATTTTCTGTATAAAAACAGGCCTTGCATAAAAAGCTCGGCTAGTGCTACCGTGACCAGCCCCTTTAGTTCTGGGTTGGACATACACCCCCATAGCACCTGTTAATGCTTTAAACCCTTTTGTATTAAGAGCATTTTGAACCAATTCATAATCTTTTTTAACTTGGTCGTATAAATCTTTGTCGTTCAAATCGAATTTGCCACACGAAAGTAAAATTGACTTCGTTTCGTTTATATCATTATAGAGCCGAGCACATATAACCATCTCTTTTAACTTGTGCAATAGATGACTGTTTTCAAAAGGCGTGTTTTTTACTTGTTCGGGGTTAATCATTGTAATTTGCATGGTCTCTTTTGGCTTAATTATTCCGCTCTTTAACTTTTTCATAGAGACCATTTTTAACTCCCAGTGTCCACCATTAGGAGCTTGGATGTTACAGGCACCCAATCCAATATGTCTTTCTAATACGTGCCCGGCCCAACCTTTATTGCGTCCTTTGTGTCTCTTTTCATCTTTAAAAACAGTAACTCCAAATTTCGAAGCCAATGGCCTTAAGTCTTTGCCAATGAGCTCGCTCAATTTTCTTATTGCATAGTCTTTATCTATGAAGGCCATTTTATGCTCTGATAAGCGTGTCGGCTTTATGCTCGACTTTTTTTATTTCTTCTTTTACGACGTGTTTGTGGCGTTGCTCGAATTCCAACCGCTTTTTGGATAGCTCTAAATACTCTTTGTTATTATCTATGCCAATGAAATATCGCCCTATCCTATATGCCGCAACGCCTGTAGTAGATGACCCTGTAAATGGATCGAGCACTATGCCATGCTCTCTCGTGGAAGCCCATATTATTCTTTCCAACAACTCTATGGGTTTTTGGGTGGGGTGTTTTCCATAAATCTTTTCTTCTGCCTTTGGGGCTGTGATGGACCACAAGGATTGCATCTGCTTGTCCTTATTCATCTTCTTCATAAGAGAGTAGTTAAAATAGTGCCTGCTATCCTTGTTTTTCCCCGACCATATAACTGTTTCAGTTGCATGGGTAAAATATCTACAAGATAGGTTGGGTGGAGGATTTATCTTATACCATGCTATGTCGTTAAGAATCTTGAACCCGAGTTGCTGCATAGCAAAGCCAATTGAAAAAATAATATGAGAAGTACCGCTAACCCAAATAGTGCCATCTTTGGTAAGAATGTTCTGACAGCGTTTTAACCACTCCATATTAAACTTGTGAGTTTCCTCAATCCCTTTGGATTTATCCCAATCACCCTTATTGACGCTAACACGCTTGCCGGCATGGCATGTTATACCACCATTTGACAAGAAGTATGGGGGATCGGCAAAGATCATGTCTATTGAGTTGGGGGGTATAGAATCCATTACGTTCAAGGAATCGGCATTATATAAAACGCAGGAAGTATCTTTATTGGTATAAAAAGGCGTTAGTCGGATAGAACCCATGATGTTCTTAAATGAGTGAGACACTACTAATTCTCCTTCAGGAATGTTATTTTCAAGCATATTTTACCACCTTTCTTTTATGGCGTCCATAAGATTGTCGGGGGCCTGTCCATAATCCCCCTACTATATAAGACGTAAAAAGTGGTGAAATTATTGCAACTTTTTTTAAAATATTTTTCCAAAGTCTTTTTGTCTACAAGCAAATGTCGAGGCACTATATTGGCTCACTGGGGGGTGTTCGGGGGTCATGGGGGTGGTCCCGTTTTGGAAATTGATTAAAGAAAATGCGGCTTTGTGCCAGATTTGTGCCACTATCCATACCAAAACATACCCAACTATACTAATGGATTGGTGTTTCTTAGGATGGAATTCGCATTGAAAATGGAGCCCACGAGTGGGGTCGAACCACCGACCTGCGGTTTATGAAACCGCTGCTCTACCGACTGAGCTACGCCAGCAACTGTAATGTTACTCAAACAACTTAATGCATAGGGTTAGTCTCGCCGAAGCTCGACTCTTGCTCGACTGCCTTAAGAGCGAAGGCGGATCGGCTGAGCTACGTAGGCATTAGTCGATAAATATGAAACTTATTTTACCTTAAGGGAGGCCTTTTTCGCAAGAGGGAAATGGTATTAAAACTTAATACGGTTTATCTCATCCAGATAATGATATTCCGTGGTAAGTTCCACATTCTCGAATATTTTTATCTCGCTCTTCTGGGATATGCATAAGATGTTGTGCCATATGCCCTTCTTCAGGACTATCGGCCTATCCAGAAGAAAGGCCTTTGGCGATTCAGGTTTTTTATGGAGCGCGAGGGCTATCATGCATCTTCCCTTAATAGGCTCAAAGGTTTCGAGACTATCATGACATTCCAATTGTATTATCTCTTTATCGCGGGCTATCAAGTACCCTATGCGCCAGCCGTGTGATTTCTCTTTCAATAGGATGCCAAACCTGCTTGTGCGGCTATTGTCTTTCACGCAAGATGAATCAATGATCCATCCATATGGGTGAATATTTTCATGCGTTAGCCTGTTAATTTTATATTTTTTCATATGATTCCATATTACATCTATTTTTGAAATAATTTCGGTGCCATCCTATTTGGGGACAACCTGTAATCCTGGGGTGTCCCTTTTTAGGATGGCCCCAATTACCAATTAGGCATTCGACCTAACGGCATGTAAATCGGCTAGTTCCACTTTTTTCTGATTTTTTCCCGCTTCTCGGCGGCTTTGATCTTGTGCCAGTTGGCGATTATCTCACCCGGGGATTTTACTTTTGTATTTCCGAAGACATGCGGGTGGCGTCGCTTCAATTTCTTTATGAGATGGTCGATGACATCCTCTATGTCGAATTTTTTATCTTTTTTCGCGATAGTAGAATGAAACATGACCTGAAGAAGAACATCGCCCAGCTCCTCCTTCATGTGCGAATAGTCGTTATTTTTGAGCGCTTCTATGAATTCACCGACTTCCTCTTTTAAATACGGGATGAGCGTCTTATGGGTCTGTTTCTTGTCCCAGAGACATCCCTTCGGTCCGTGAAGCCGTTCAAAAATTGTTTTAAGTTCTACGAATTTCGTGCTCTTCAACATGTTTGAGTCATTTTAACCCTTCTTGGCAGGAATTTAAAGCAGAAACTGACGGTTACCTTTTGCGAAAAAGCAGGGC
>Ga0155748_145_pt1 | contig 12001 bp, 17 predicted proteins | sample RifCSPlowO2_01_FD_107402 | JGI IMG/M metagenome (GOLD analysis project Ga0155748, IMG submission 107402) | Omnitrophica bacterium RIFCSPLOWO2_01_FULL_45_10
ACTTGCGTTTTACTATGCAGGCGACGATATGCGGACAAAGGTCTTGATGGAGCTTATAAATAAGAATGGGCAGAAAAGGATACGAGAACTCACTATGTTAAGAAAGAATTACAAGGAAGGCGAAAATCAGAAATATTTTATGTACTTTTATAAACCTGCCGACGTAAAAGATACAACATTTATGGTCTATAAATATCCCGATAAAGACGATGACCGCTGGCTATTCATCCCGTCAATAAATTTGGTAAAAAGAATCGCTGCCAATGATAAATATTCCAGTTTTGTGGGAAGCGATTTTACTTATGAAGATGTTTCAGGTAGAAAACCGGACGAAGACAGCCATGCTCTATCAAGGAAAGAACAATTAAGCGGCAAAAATTGCTTTGTTGTCGAAAGTATTCCGAAAGATGCCTCGGAGTATACAAAAAGACTTTCATGGATTGATGAATCAAATTTTTTGCCTTTAAGGGAAGAATTTTATGATAAGCAAGGCGAGCTTTACAGACAGTTCGAGGCTTTTGAAATCAAGGATATAAACGGGATTCCTACCGCGACTAAGAGAGTAATGAAGAATGTTAAAACAGGGCATCGCACAGAAGTCACATTTCAAAGTACGGAATACAATGTAGGGATTGGGGACGATATCTTTTCCGAACGGTACTTAAGGAGACCTCCTCCGGAATGGATAAAGTAATATATAATCCCAAATTTTGCTATCGAAAAATCCGTGATAGTAAACGGATTATCTATCCTTTCTTGTTGCTATCTTTTGGGTTACGGCTTCTGTCTCTCCCCGCCTATGGTGCTGAAGGGCCTTCCCTAAAGGGGTTCCTACAGACCAATTATTCGGCCAGAATAACAGGCGTGAAGTTACCGGGAGCAAAAAGGCAGGAGTTGATGTTAGGAGAAGAACGGGGACGCCTAGAAGGCTCCTATTACCCTTCTGATGCACGCGTCGGTTTCGATGTAAAAGGGGAAGTCTTTCATGATTGGGTGGAAGATGATTGGGGCGCGGTCTTAAGAGAAGGCTACATGGATTATCTCATGGATAAATTTGATGTAAGAATAGGTCGGCAGATAGTAACGTGGGGCGTAGGGGACCTTCTTTTTATTAACGACGTCTTCCCTAAAGATTGGGAAGCATTCTATTTAGGTAGACCCCTCGAGTATCTTAAATATGGTATTGACGCTGGGAAGCTCAACCTCTATACTGATTTAATATCGGCGGAATTTATAGTTATCCCTCATTTTACTCCGGATAATATTCCGTCTGTCGGACGGTTTTTCTTCTTTGACCCATACCCAAATATTACGAATAGGGAAGTCGAGAAACCAAAAACCGTATTTGGAAATACGGAATACGCGTTGAGGATGTACGAGTCTTTGGCCGGAGCCGATTTATCCGCGTACGCATATAAAGGATTTTATAGAGATCCGGCGATGAGGGCGGATAATTTCACATCGCCTACAAAGATATCGCTTGTTTTCCCAGAACTTGCCGTATATGGGGCAAGCTTCCAGAAGAGCGCCTTGGGTGGGGTTGTGAGCGCGGAATACGGCTACTACGATTCAATAGACGACAGAAACGGAAAGAATCCGGGGATTGAAAATTCGCAGTCGAAATTCTTAATCGGCTATCAAAAGGCCTTTCAGAATGATCTGACGATTGGTTTACAATATTATGGCGAACTGATGTCCCAATATAAAGAGTATAAAGCCAATCTTCCTCCGGCATTTTTCCGAAAAAAAAAGATACATCAGTATATTACCTTGAGAGTCACAAAATTCTTAAAGTATCAAACAGTAAAACTTTCTTTATTTACTTTTTATAGCCCTGACGAAGAGGATTTTTTTATTACGCCTGAAGCTAGTATCAATGTAACCGATAATATGCTTCTCGCTTTAGGGGTTAATATATTCGCTGGGGTTAAAGACAATACAACCTTCGGCCAACAACACAAAAATAGTAATTTATATGTACTTGCAAGATGCAGTTTCTAATTCATAAATTTTCTATGTAAAATTTAGAAATGGCCATCCTGAAATTTCTCAGCGGAAATTTCAGGGTTATTCCTAAATTTTCTATGTAAAATTTAGAATTAAATAGGAGGGGCGAAAGACATGACTATGGAGAGAGCTTTAAGAGGTTTTGCGGGAATATTTGTTTTAATCAGCCTTATCTTGGCCTACTTTGTAAGCCCGAAATGGCTGTGGTTCACCGCCTTTGTCGGCTTTAATCTCTTTCAATCCGCGTTTACGAACTGGTGCCCGATGATGTGGGTTTTGAAAAAGTGTGGAGTGAAATAAAGGATGAATTGAGGAGGTTTTAGATGCTTAATAGAGGGCCTGAGGAAATCAAGAAATTAGTTAAAGATAAATATAGCGAAGTATCAAAAAATCCTTGCGGTGTATTTAATTTTCCGGTAGGGAAAATCTTTGCCTTAAAAGTAGGTTATCCTAAAGAGATATTGGATAACTTGCCTCCTTCTCTAACCGAATCCTTTACCGGAGCGAATAACCCTCAACCTTTTATAGAATTAAAAAAAGGAGAAGTAATCTTGGATTTGGGTTGTGGAGCGGGGCTAGACCTTTACTTTTATGCCAAGGCGGTCGGAGAAAAAGGCAAGGTTTATGGCCTCGACATCTCAGAAGATATGGCGAGTAAGGCAAGGCGGAATATGGAATTAGCGGGAATAAAGAATGCGGAGATTTCTGTAGGTGAATCCGACAATCTCTCCTTTAACAATAATTTCCTTGATGTCGTTGCCAGTAACGGTATATACAATCTTTCTCCCAATAAAGAGGTGGTGATGAGAGAGGTTTATCGTGTATTAAAACCAGGAGGCCGGACTGTATTTTGTGAGATTGTTTTAAAAGATCCTTTATCGGAAGATGAAAGAAAGAGTCACAGCGATTGGTTTAGGTGCATCGGAGGCGCGTTAGTGGAAAAAGATTTTCTTTATCTAATGGAAAAAGCAGGATTTAAGAATATCGAAGTAATATCAAAAACAAGAAATGCTAGAACAGGCCATCCTTTAGCCGTCTGCGCCAATATTCGTGCGTATAAATAGGGGTTGTGATCCATAAGAAATTATTCCCTCATCCAACTAAGTTAAAAAACATCTTTTTCGTAAAAAATACTCCCATACCTTTTGATAAAAAAAATAAAAAAAATCTGCATTTTTTCTTGACAAGATATCGCATTCATGATATAAATGAAAAGCATTTTCAATAAAAGATTGCGATTGAATCCAAGAGGAGTTATTTTAGATGAGGAAGGAATACGAAGTCCTTGACGATTTTTTGCACTCGAAAGGGCTGAGGCATACGCACCAAAGAAAGAAGATCGTAGATATCTTTCTTTCTACGGAGAAACATGTTTCTCTGGATGATTTATTCAAACTCGTTCACAAAGAAGACCGTACTATAGGTTATACGACAGTCTATAGGACGATGAGGCTTCTCACTGACTGCGGCCTGTCCAATGAAATAGATTTCGGTGACGGGGTCTCGAGATTCGAGCATAAGTTCGGCCATGAACATCACGATCACTTAGTTTGCATGAAGTGCGGCAGGTTCATAGAGGTTGTGAAGCAAAAGATTGAAGACCTGCAGGGAAGGTTGGCCAAAGAGCACGGTTTCCTTCCCACGGCGCACAGACTCCACATCTTCGGCATCTGTAAAAGATGTCAATCCAGAGGGGCGTCGTCCAAGGGATAAAATTTTTTCCAATGTTATTGAAATTGATTTTCAATTTGAGGAGAGGGAGGTGGTATTAGAGATAAAATAAAGCGGCAGAAATAAATTTTTTTAAATTGTAGTTGAAAATGAAATTCAATAAGAAGGAGGCGACAAAAGATGAAGAAGATAATTTTATCGAGTTTGATTATGAGCATTGTAAGTGTTCTATTTTTAAGCGGAAAGGCATTTGCCGATAGGAGAAGTTACGTCTGGACGTACGAATACCAGACGATGCCTAAGGGTCACGCTGAGATCGAGTACTATTTGACGGAAGAGCAGAAAAATATCGAAAAGGCAAAACCCAGCGCGTGGAAACATTGGGTTGAATTGGAATATGGCCTGACGGATCACTGGGATATTAGCATGTACCAACAATTTAAACAGTCGAACACAGACTCTTCCAACACATTCGAATACGACGGGTTTAAAATAAGGACAAGGTACAGAATTTTGGAAAAGGATAAACTTCCGCTTGATACGCTGTTATACCTTGAGTACATAAGGAATGACAACTTAGAGAAGCCGAATGTGTTAGAGGGAAAGGTCATATTGGCCAAAGATATCGGAAATTTTAATCTTGCGTATAATCAGATATTGAAGCAGGAGCTGGACTCCGGCGGCAAGACCGAGCATGAATACGCTGCCGGTGTCTGTTATACTTTCATGCCTCAATTTAAATTTGGGCTCGAGACCAAGGGTAACTTTACCGACAGTAAATATTACGTGGGTCCCACTATCTCTTGGGCGGCCAAGAAATTCTGGGTCTCTGTCGGCGCGGTCGGGGGTTTAAATAAACGAAGCGATGACCTGCAGACAAGGCTGATCATAGGCATTCCCTTCTAAATTTCCCTACTGTAAGAACGACGCATCTCGAAGAGGGGTAAATAATTTTTTGACCCAGACTATTTTTTTCTTGACAAAATGATACCAATATGGTATCTTTTACGGCACTGGGTTAAAAGGAAGAGGTAGTGCGGAATGAAATTGATATCGAGAGATACGGACTATGCGGTCAGGGCCCTATCGCGCATCGCGCGAAATGGCAACAAGATTTCATCAGTTTCTAATTTGGCGAAAGAGACGGCTGTGCCGCGCCCTTTCTTGAGAAAGATACTCCAGACCTTAAATAAAAAAGGGGTGGTTAACTCCAGCAAAGGTCGAGGCGGCGGATTCGTCTTGGCGCGCGGCGCTGATAAAATTTATTTGGTCGAACTCATCAATATATTTCAGGGCCCAATAAAATTAAACCAGTGTCTATTCAAAAAGAAGATATGCCATGAAGTTGCGAGTTGCGTATTGAAGTCAAAGATGGATGCGTTGGAAAAAAACATGATTTCAGAATTGAAATCCATTACAATAGCAGTGCTGATTTAAGGTGGAGGCAAGAGGCATGAAAAGTTTGAAAGATGCCAGAGAAGAATTGAAAAAGGTATTAAAAAGACTCCATGAGGCGAAACCGGAAGAATTAGGGAAAATTAAGGAAGAGGCGGCAAAGTATTTTAAAGAAACCGATCCTAAGGAACTCGCCTTGGCGGAGCAAGAGTTGATTCAGGAAGGGACGCCGCGCGCTGAGATGAAGAGATTATGCGATGTTCACTTAGACATGATGAAGGAACAACTTAAGGTCTCCGCAAAATCGATCAATCTTCCGGCGTCGCATCCCATTTCTATATTGAAAGACGAGCACAAGGTGATAAAACGCAACCTAAAAAAACTAAAACGGACGCTGGAGAAATTAAAGACATGCCACTCTTTTGATGAGGCACGAGGCCAGGTGAATATTTTAAAAGAACTTTCGCATTTCTTTTTAGAGACGGAGAAGCATCATCAAAGAGAAGAAGACGCTATATTCCCGCGCCTTGAGGCGCACGGCGTGATAGAGCCGCCTCAGATTTTCAAAGAGGACCATGTAGAATTTAAGGCGAAGAAGAGAATCTTGAATGAACTTGCGATGGGCGCGGAGAAAGGGGACTTCAAAGAATTCTTGGGCGCGGTCGCCCCGATAATAGATTTTTTAACAAAAAATCTCGAAGATCATATCTTTAAGGAGGATAATATTCTCTATCCCATGTCGCTTAAGACATTGGATAAGAATGAGTGGCCGGATGTGCGTAAGTCGTTTGACGCTATTGGATACTGCTGTTTTGCTCCGGCCGATTTGTCAAAGAAGAAGAAATAGATAAAATGGAAGAGTATCTCAAGAAAGGCATAAAAGATATTATTACAAAGTTTCCGAAGGTGGCGGATATCCTTAATGAATATAATATAGGATGCGTTCCGTGCAATGTTGGCTCGTGCCTTCTTAAAGATATAGTTGAGATTCATAATTTGGGCGAAGATGAAGAAGCGGCGCTGATGGCGAAGATAGGCAATGTCATCTACCCGGGTAGAGGTATCAAAATACCGAAAGTCCAGAGAAAGGCAAAGTCTAAACAAATACAATACTCGCCTCCGATTAAAAAGTTAGTGGATGAGCATGTATTGATAAAGGCATGGCTTGCGCTGATACCAGAGGTCATAGAGAATATAGATCTGAAGTCGCGCGCAGGAAGGCAATTGATTTTAGGCGGTATTGATTTCATCCGCTCTTACGCGGATAAATTTCATCACGCGAAAGAAGAAGATATACTCTTTAAATATTTCGACCCGAATCTGGATATAGTCAAGACCATGCTTGAAGACCACACGACGGCTCGTAGCCGTGCGAGAGCGCTATTAGACGCGTTGGAAAAAGGAGACGAAAGGGGTGTAGTAGAACATCTAAGCGGTTACAAGGAACTGCTTAGCGAACATATAAAGAAGGAGGATGAAATATTGTATCCGTGGCTCGATAGAAATTTATCTATGACTCAGGTGGGCGAGTTGTATGAGAAATTCGACAAAGCGGATAGAGCAATCGGTGAGGAGGTGCCGAAGAGATGCGAAAAGTTCGTAGAATGGGCGGAAGGGAAAATTACAAAAAAGAAAAACTCAAGAAAGGAGGCGGTAAAATGAGCGCGTTTGAAGGATGTCCAGGTTCAAGTATGCAGGATTTTAGGAGTAAGAATGGAGAAGTGAAAGAGGATACGGGAAGAAGGGAATCCCATCTTAGACAATGGCCGATTCAGCTGCATTTGGTTTCACCCGAAGCGCCGTATTATCAAAAGGCGGATGTGCTTCTTTCCGCGGACTGCGTGGCGTATACCGTTGGCGATTTTCATAAGGATTATCTCAAAGGAAAGAGCGTCGCCATCGCCTGTCCTAAGTTGGATGAAGGACAGGACGAATACGTTGAGAAGATAAAATCTCTCATAGACGACGCGAAGATCAACACGCTGACTGTAATGATAATGCAGGTGCCGTGCTGCGGTGGGCTGGTGGCAATGGCAGAGCAAGCGCTTCATTCAGCGAAGAGGAAGGTTCCGGTTAAATCTATCGTTGTGAGCCTTCAAGGAGATATCCTTTCAGAAGACTGGGTTACGTAAATTAATTTAACCAAACTCCGCTCCAGGGGCGGGGTTTGGTTTGTTAGGGAGGGCATAATATGTGCGGAATACAGATGAAGTGGAAACAGCCGTTCTACGATGATGCGGAACCCATAAGATTGAGGGAGCCATTAGCTGAATTTTTAGGCGCGATCGGTGAGGGAGAAGAGTTTATCTTTAGCTATACCGACGTTGTTAAGCTCGCAGGTCACTCATGTCCGGCTGTATCTGGCGCATATAAGATAACCGAGAAGGCGCTGAAGGCGCTTTATGGAAATGAACCCCCCATAAGGGGCGAGATTAGCGTTATGGTCTTAGGAAATGTAGATGGCGGCGCCAATGGGCCCATATCTCAAGTTATATCGCTTATAACAGGTGCGGCGCCAGAGACAGGTTTTAAGGGTTTAGGTCAGCGGTTCGGTCGCAAAGATAAATTGATCTTTGATGAAAGGAATGAAAAGCCGAACACCTTTATATTCACAAGGGACGATAATAAAAAGTCAGTAAAGATTACCTACCATCCTGAACTTTTGCCACAGGATGAAAGGATGGGTAATCTCTTTACAAAATGCATAGTGGAAACCGCGACGAAGAAACAACAAGAAGAGTTCAAATCTGTATGGCAAGCGCGAGTGAAGGCCGTTTTATTCGAAGAGATAAAGGGCCTGTTTGAAGTCGAGGCGATTAATAAGTAGAGGAGAATCATTATATGCCCATAGTCATAAAGCCGAAAGTCGAAATCGAAAAAAGTTGTCGCAACGGGATAGAACTTATAAAAAACATAGAGAAATACGGCCGGGTATGCTATAAAAGCGAAGGCAAGATTACAGAAGGCTCGGCTCAAGAATTTATAATGGGAGCGATTAAACGCGGCCATTTTTCGATTATCGAACATGAAAAGGTGACGGCAAAGATTATCTGTGACCGCGGAGTTTCTCACGAGATTGTAAGGCACAGGCTCGGCTCATACAGCCAGGAATCTACGAGGTATTGCAATTATACAAAGACAGGCGGCGTTCAGATGATAGAGCCCTTCTTCTTTGAGAAGGGCTCCCGAGAATACGATATCTGGCTCAAGTCGATGGAGGAGGCCGAGAAGGCCTATAATGAATTGATTGGACTTGGCGCTACGCCGGAGGAGGCGCGCACGGTGCTGCCGAACTCTCTCAAAACCGAGATCGTAGTGACCTATAACTTACGGGAGTGGAGGCATTTCTTCCATCTCAGGTGTTCGAGGGGCGCGCATCCTCAAATTCGGGAGATAGCAATTATGCTTTTGGAGAAATTGCAGGAATGTGTGCCTGTCGTATTTGAGGACTTCGTGATTGATAAGGATAAAAATATCGCAACTACTAAATTCCTTTTGCCTAGTTAGACAGATTAAACAGATTACTCAATTTCGTTAAGATGAGGATAAGTGAGCTCAAATGAAATCTAAGGTGGCGGTAAAATCGTGCTCCACTTATGAACTGGATAAGGTCGAGAAGGTCCTTACAGAATCGATATCATTATTAGGGGGAATATCGGCCTTTTTTAGAAGCGGTAAGCGGGTGCTCATTAAACCGAACCTCCTGACAGATTCCAGGCCTGAAAAGGGCATAACGACGCATCCCAATTTCGTCAGGGCTATCGTAAGGATCATTAAAAGGGCCGGTTTCGAGGTGGCTATTGCCGACATCCCCGGCGAACATAGATTAGAATCAAACTTGGAGAGGGTATATAAGGCGTCCGGGATGCGCGAGGTAGCTCAGGCTGAAGACGTAAGGTTATTGACGGAGACAAAATTTGTCGAAGAAGACGGCGTAATTTACAGCAGTTGGGTTAAGGAATTCGATCATATCATTTCAGCGCCAAAATTTAAAACGCACAGCCTTACGACATTGACAGGCGCGGTAAAAAATATGTTCGGCCTTACACCGAGACTGTACAGGATCAGGCTTCATAAGAGATTTCTTCGGCAGAACGATTTCGCGAAGATGCTCATTAACGTATATAAGAAATGTAAGCCGACCCTTTCCATGGTTGACGGGATTGTGGCGATGGAAGGGAATGGCCCGGCACATAGCGGGACTTTAAGGAATGTCGGGTTAATTGCCGTTTCAGCCGACGGCCTTAGCGTGGACAGTGTCCTCGCAAACGTAATGGGGTTAAAACCTAATGACATACCGACTAACTTAGAAGGGGGCCGCCAGAGTTTAGGCATTACGGCAATGGAAGATATTGAAATAGTGGGCGATAATCTGGAGAATTTCAAAAAGGATGATTTCGATCTGCCGCCGGCATACCTTGTTACACAACTTCCGGACTCGGCTCTGAAGTTTTTAAACAGATTCGCGGAATTCAGGCCGAGGGTGGATAGACACATATGCAATGGCTGCGGCATATGTATCGAGAATTGCCCGCTTTCCGTGATAGAGTTGGAGGGTAAGAAAGCGCGGATAGATTACACGAGGTGTGTGGACTGCTTCTGCTGCCTTGAGACCTGCCCCATAGGCGCGATGAAGACGAAATCGGGGCCGTTGATACATGCATTGAAATTTCGAGAATGGTTTCGAAAGGCGATCGCGCATTGAGATTAAAAACACGGAATGAAAATCGGAGGTGATAATATGAAAGAAAAAGTTGAGAAGGCATTGGCGGCGATCAGGCCTGCCTTACAGGCCGATGGCGGAGACATACAGTTGGTGAGCGTCGAGAACGGCATCGTAAAAGTGAAGCTAATAGGCGCGTGCAGCGGGTGTCCGATGTCGCAGATGACGATGACTCAGGGAGTTGAGCAGGCGATAAAGAAGGCCGTGCCTGAGGTGAAGAAGGTGATAGCCGTTTAATCGTCGAAGCAGTTTTAGCGAGAGATTACCATGAAAAGAAAGATAATAAAGATAGACGAGGAGAGATGCGATGGCTGCGGGGTGTGCATTCCAAACTGTCCCGAAGGCGCGCTTAAAATTATCGACGGGAAACTTCGGCTCGTGAGCGATCTATACTGCGACGGCCTCGGCGCCTGCATAGGCCATTGTCCGCGAGGGGCGATCACCATCGAGACACGGGAGGCGGAGAAGTATGACGAGAGAAGGGTTATGGACAATATCGTGACGCAAGGCAGTAACGTTATAAAGGCGCACTTGGGGCATCTCAAAAGCCATAAACAACTTCAATATCTCGAAGAGGCGATGTGCTATTTAAAGGAGAAAGGGTATGCCTTTTGAATGTCCGGGCTCTGAAAAGTTTAAACAGCCAAAACCTGAATTCATAAAATGTCCATCCTGCACGGAAGAAGTGGAAATATGGACGGACGAAGTGCAAACGACCTGTCCGAATTGCAAAAGTCGAGTTACACGCCAGGAGGGGTCAAATTGTCTCGATTGGTGTAAATCCGCGAGACTCTGCGTCGGAGACGCGAAGTATAGTAATTACTTGAAGAATAAGGCAATAACGACGAAGGAGAAACTGTTAAATGAACTTGAATCTTACTTTGGTAAAGACACGAAGAGGATAAATCACGCCAAAAAGGTCATGTCTTACGCTGAAGAAATATTGAAGACGGAAAAGGGTGACTGGCACGTCGTTATTCCGGCGAGCATCCTCCATGATGTTGGGATAAAGGTCTCTGAGGAGAAATACGGTTCAGCGGCAGGCCATTATCAGGAGAAAGAAGGGCCCGCGATAGCGGGAGAAATCCTTGCCAAATTAGAGATAAAAAAAGAGGATATCGAAGAGATATGCGAGATAATAGCCCATCACCATTCTCCGGGAAAGGTCGATACGCGCAATTTCAAGATACTCTACGATGCTGATTGGCTTGTGAATCTGAAGGATGAGGTGAATGCAGGAGATGACGACAAAATTAAAAGGATGATAGATAAAATATTTCTTACAAAGACAGGAAGAGAACTGGCAAAAAAAGTTTATCTGAACGAATGAAGTGGTGGTATAATATAATCCCAAATGCACATTTTAAATACATCGAATAAGACGGTTTTTATTTTATTGGCGCTTTGCCTATGGTCGAGATTTTCAGTCGAGCCATATGCGGAAGCGCAAACGATAGGAGGCCGCCCTAAGATGAAACTCACAAGCCCTGATTTCAAACATAACGGCAATATTCCAAAAAAATTTACCTGCCAGGGAGACGATGTTAATCCCCCGCTTGTTATAGAAAATATCCCGGCCGGCGCAAAAAGCCTTACCTTGATTGTAGATGACCCTGACGCGCCGATGGGGACATGGGCGCATTGGGTCGTCTACGATATCCCTGTTGTGTCCAGCATAGCGGGGAATAGCGTGCCGGGGAAACAAGGCATGAATGACTTTCGAAGGTTAAATTACGGCGGACCATGCCCGCCCTCGGGCACGCATCGATATTTCTTCAAGCTCTATGCCCTTGACACATTATTGAACTTAAAAGAAGGCGTCAAAAAGCGTGACCTCGAAAAGGCAATGGAAGGTCACATATTGGATAAGGCGGAGTTGATAGGGCTATATAAGAAGATATAGAATGGGGAACAAACAATATGAAGCCGTGCGAGATAAAAAAAGGGATTTACTGGGTAGGCGTTATCGACTGGAACGCAAGAAACTTTCACGGTCAGACGTTTAATATTAAAAACGGAACAACATACAACGCATACCTTATAGTGGATGAAAAGATTACTTTGGTGGACACTGTATACGGCCCTTTCGCCGGAGAATTGATAGAGAAGATTAAAGAAATAGTTCCCGTGGAGCGGCTCGATTATATAATCGCGAACCATCTGGAGACCGACCACTCAGGCGCGCTACCGGAGGTATTAAACCTT
>Ga0155748_147_pt4 | contig 11921 bp, 6 predicted proteins | sample RifCSPlowO2_01_FD_107402 | JGI IMG/M metagenome (GOLD analysis project Ga0155748, IMG submission 107402) | Omnitrophica bacterium RIFCSPLOWO2_01_FULL_45_10
AAGAGCGCTAAAGACAGAAACCCATTGCCCAAAAGAGAAGCGCAGCCCTTAGAACCAACGCATGAAGTCTATGAAGCGCTTCTCTTAGGTTTGAAAGACTACGTATATAAAAATGGTTTTAAAAAAGTCGTTATCGGATTATCGGGCGGCATAGATTCATCGCTGGTTTGCGCCTTGGCAGTGGACGCGCTTGGGAACGAAAACACCATAGGCGTATTTATGCCGAGCCGTTACACGTCCAGACAGTCAGAATCAGACGCCAAAGAAGTAGCGGCGAATTTAGGTATAAAATTTATCGCTATTTCAATAGAGCAGATATTCAAGGTTTATCTGATGGCACTGGATACTCAGTTCGCGGGGTTAGAAAAAAACACAACCGAAGAAAACCTTCAGGCGCGCATAAGGGGTAATCTATTGATGGCGCTATCGAATAAGTTCGGGTGGCTCGTTCTTACAACAGGGAATAAGTCAGAGATGAGCACGGGTTACGCCACGCTCTACGGCGATATGGCAGGCGGATTTGCCGTGATAAAAGATGTCCCGAAGACTCTTGTGTATAAGTTGGCAAGATATAGAAATTCGACCAGTAATGTCATCCCAGATAGCGCGCTAACCAAAGCGCCGACAGCGGAATTAAGAGCGAATCAGAAGGACCAGGACACCTTGCCGCCATACGAAATGCTGGATACTATTTTGAAGGCCTATGTTGAAGAAGATAAAGGGGCGGGCGAGATAATACCTATGGGATTTGATGAAGCGATGATATACAAGGTTATGAATATGGTCGATAAAAGCGAGTATAAGCGCAGACAATCCCCGCCGGGTATCAAGATAACGCCCAAGGCGTTTGGCAGGGACAGGAGGATGCCGATAACAAATAGGTATAGAGGCGTTTAAAAAGTCATAGTATTTATCTCATCGATGAGATACGTAAAACAAGGCGCAAAGATGCCCTTTTTAGTAGCAAGGATTGCTAAAAAGGGCTCTTTATTTTAAAGATGGTGAAAAAAATGGACGCATTCGAAAATATCGTTAAAAAATTGTCTCCGACGTTGAGAAAGATAACCTATAAACTTAACGGCCACTTCTCTTTCTTCGACGACGACGATCTATTCCAGGAAACGCTCGCTTATCTATGGGTTGCCTTTCAGAAAGGCAAACTAAGCGACAAAACCGACAGTTACATCCTGCAGGGCTGCTACTATCATCTTAAGAATTACTTGCGTAAGACTGTAGATAAGGCAAGACTTGTAAGCCTGCATCAACTTATTGATGATGAGGACGCTGTCCTCGAAAATATTTTATCCGTAAAAGATTCAGCCGTTTTGGATTTTCTGGAAGATAAATTATTAGTCGAAAAAGCAAGACTGGATGACTTGACAGAAAGAGAAAAAGACGTCTTGGATTTCTGTCTTGAAGGAATGACAATGAGAGAGATCGGTCAGAGGATAGGGATTTCTCACGTTATGGTAATTAAGATTAAGAAGAGGCTTCGAACTAAACTCGAAAATTTTAAAAGGGTATCACTGCCATAACATTATCATAATAAATATCTTTACATCGGATTTCAATTATGATAGAGTCAAAGCGGCCGATTAAGAGACATACATATAGGTAAGCATTAACATAACAACCTATATAGCATAGCCAAAACTGAGATCACCAGGGTGAGGGATGCCTTCTAATAAAAAGAAGCGCACAAGCAGATATAGACCTCCAAGGATAAATATACTTGGAGGTTTTTTATTGGTTCAGATTCCGCTTATAGCCTGTCTTGCATTTCAAAATACCGCTGTCGCCTCGACACAAACCAACCCTGAAAAGAAAATTCCTTACTCCTCTGAATTCATCTCCCAATCTGTATCTCCAGTTATGGAGCCGGGGAAGAGATACCCGGTTCAGATTATCTTTAAGAACACAGGAAAGACTCCATGGAATACTGGCCTAGTTTTTTTAGGCTCACAAAACCCGCCTCAGAATAACACATGGTCTATCAGACAAGTTGGGCTTCTAAAATCTATAAGGCCAGGTCAAACCAAAAGCTTTGACTTTGAAATAACTGCTCCAACCAAGAGCGGCACTTACAATTTCCAGTGGCAATTGTTTTTGAAGGTAGGGAAAAACCCTCAGTATTTTGGACAGAGTTCCACCAACCTCTTGATAAAAGTTAACTCTCCACCCCTGATTATGCCTCTTGAGGACCAAACAACTTATGAGCACAAACCTCTTCAGTTTCAGGTCTTAGCCCAGGACCCAGATAATGACAGCTTAACCTACTCTGCCTCTAATTTACCAGAAGGAGCAAGCTTCGACTCTGCTACCCAGGTCTTTAAATGGAATCCCCAACACGGACAGAAGGGCGCCTATTCGAATATTAGCCTTACTGTTAGCGATGGAATCAACACACTCTCTAAAAATACAGCCATTACCGTTCTTAAGACCGTCGTCTTCGGCACTATCTATACCAAAGACCAATTTGGACAAACCATTCCATTAGAAGGCGCAGCCATAGACATTATGGATATTTATCGCGCCCAGATCATCGCTTCCGGCGTAACTGATTTCACAGGTCATTTTGATGTCTTTTACGAAACCTGGCAGGACGGCACTTATATTATCAGAGCCTCTAAGCCTGGCTATAAAACTTATGAGGGTGCTGCTACCTTAAGGGGTAACTCTATGATGCCATTTTCAGTAACTTTGTTTGAAGGCATACCTCCCACAGGAACCATAAAGATAAACGATGACACCCCTTATACCAATTCCACCTCAGTTACTTTGACTCTATCCGCTCAAGATAATGATGGTGGTTCAGGCCTTTCCCAGATGAGATTCTCTAATGACAATGTCAACTGGTCGACCCCTGAGGCCTACGCTACTACCAATATCTGGACCCTAAGTGAAGGTGATGGAGAAAAGGCTGTCTATGTCAAATTCAAGGATGTTGCGGGAAATTGGTCTCAATCCTATTCAGATAGTATTATCTTAGATACTACAGGCAGTACTGTTATAGGCCCAGAAGGTGGAGAGATCACCTCTCAAGATGGAGAGATAAAGGTAGTAATTCCACCTGGCGCCCTGAATGAGCCAAGAGCGATAAGACTATTGCCTGTAAATAGAGAAACTTTAGAGCAGGCAGTGCCTACTGATAAGGCGTTACTGAGCGCAGTTGACTGCAAGCCGGATGCTCTTGTTTTTAATAGTCCTATTTCGCTTGTCTATACTCTACCACAAGCTGAAATTCCCGGCACTATAACAGAATTAGGGCTTTATGACAGCCAGCAAAATAAAATTATTCCTACTGACGAAACGCAAGTTGTGCATGCGGATGGTTATACAGTAAGTTTTCCCATTACGCATTTCTCTACCTATGCGGCATTAAAAGGTCTAATTTCTCAAGGCGCGCCTATCGGAGGCGGAGTAAAGATACCTCTTCCTGATATGCTTACAGGCGCATTCGGTCATTCTATACCCATAACCATTCCGCAAGGCAGAAAAGGAATGCAGCCTAACTTGGCAATTACCTATCGCTCATCCGGCCCCAATTCCTGGGTGGGTATGGGTTTCAGCCTTAACCCCGGCTATATTGTGCGCTCAACAAAGTCAGGACTACCCACGTATGATGATACCAAGGATACTTTCTACTATATCACGGATACTGGCGCCACAGAATTGATTCATCTTATTGATAATCTTTATCAGGCAAAGATAGAATCAAGTTTTGCCAAATTCTTCAAAGAACAAGATGATGCCTGGAAGGCAGTCAACAAAGACGGTAGTATTTTAAGATTTGGACAGACTCAAGAGTCTAAAGAGATCAACTCCTATGGCACATTCAGCTGGTATCTCACAAAGGCACAAGACCCAAATGGAAACTATATCGAATATGAATATATAATTGACCGGGGCAAATCTTATCTTAGCCGCGTTGATTATACTGGAAACGAGCGTGGCCTTTCACCGTCAAACTCTATAGAATTCTTGCTTGAAGCAAGGCAGGATGTCACTTCAAGTTACAGAAGCGCCTCAGAGATTGTTATGGGTAAGCGTCTTAAAGAAATTATCGTGAAAGTAAGTGGGGAATTAGTATGGCGGTACAATTTAGAATATGAGTATAGTTTAGATACCGGTCGCTTGCTTTTAAAATCAGTAACACAGTATGCAGGAGACGGTAATAGTTTGCCTGCGCAGAGGTTTACCTATCAGAAGGCGAGATAAAAATAAGGAGGGATGATACAAAATGAAAAAAATTATAAGTGTGATTTTTATAATGTTTTTTGCTATGGACTGTGGACTATCGACTACTTACGCCGCTGTTCCGCGCTTACTCGACTATCAAGGCCGGCTCACTGACTCCGCAGGAAAACCATTAGAGGGAACCTACAATCTCACATTTAGAATCTTTGACCAGGAGACAGCAGGAAATCTTCTCTGGGAAGAGACGCATTCAGGAGTAGTGATTCAAAAGGGCGTCTTTGGAGTCCTCCTCGGTTCAATAACTAATTTTGACCTTGCCTTTGATAAACCTTATTTTTTGGAAATCAAAGTAAACGATGAGGTGATGAGCCCCAGATTAAGGATTGCCTCCTCGGGTTATGCCATAAGGTCAGCGTCAGCGGACCAGGCAGAGGTGGCCAAAGATGCGCTTTCTCTCACAAGAGGAATAATTGCCATGTGGTCTGGCTCTATTGCCTCAATTCCCACAGGATGGGCGCTTTGCGACGGCACAAATGGCACCCCGGATTTAAGGGATATGTTCGTTGTAGGAGCGCGACAGGATGAGAACGGAGTGGCTAAAACCAACGTTATGCCTGGACTGACGCAAAGCGGCGGCTCTTCCTTTATAACTACACAAAATCTACCTGCTCATGTGCACGGACCGGGAACATTATCGGCTGACTCATCAGGAGCGCATACACATGATTTGAAATATGGCGGTGCTTGGTCTGGCTTCACTGTTCCTGACGGTAAAGCCGCTGGTGATTTAAATTATACATTTTCTTCTGGAGTAATAGCTACAAGTGGGACTCATACTCACACAATAACAACAGGCACAACTGCAATGAGTGGTGAAAGCCAGGCCTATGCTCCGCGTTATTATGCCTTGGCATATATTATGAAGTTATAAGGCGCAAATTCTAAAAGTGAAAGACGATGGATTCATTTTGGAAAAGACATAATTTAATCTACCGAATTATTTCGAGCTTTTTAATTATTGACCTGCTTATTCCATTCGGCACCAGAGAAAATGCCTCCGCATCTTCTGTTAAAGCCCTATCTCCATCCAACCAGAGCATTTGTTATACTTTGACTTCATCTATATTATCGCAAGGTGGAGGAAGCCGCGCTAACTTTCTATATAAAATCTGGCGGGATGTTCTTAGTGAACCTTGCATTGGCAGGACTCAAAGCACAACTTATCGCTTAGGCAGCGGATTCATTCCTACCATTCAATTCCTGGCACCTCTTCAGATCCAAAATATTCCTTATCAGAGCTGGATAGTGGATTCATCCAAAGTCGATGCCTTTGACTTGGATGATTATTTTTCCAGTCCTGATGGCTACGCGCTTTCCTATACTGCAAGCGGAAATTCCAGTATCAATATTAATATTGACCCTAACACACACATTGTAAGTTTTTCACAGACTTCAGGCTGGTTTGGCGCTGAAGAGGTCTATTTTTATGCTGCTGATACTGAGAATAATGTTACACAGAGTAACAAAGTAACCCTTCAAGTTGAGAATATAGAAGGCCCTGATAAGCCAACGATAGTTGATATACAGGTAACGCCATCTCCTCTAAAAGAAAATGACCTGGTTCGGATGACTATAAAGTCTTATGATTTAGATAATGACGATATAAGCTTTAGTTATAGCAATTTCTTTTCCGAGGCAAGAAGATGGAAAGAAGGAGATTTCTGGTTCTCTGAAAGCACTTGGCAGACAGATTTCAACGACCATGGGAATTACAATATAAGGGTCACTGCCACAGATACGAGTGGTTTAAGTGACACGAGAAGCGTGCTGGTCAAGGTCTGTAATTTAAATCGTCCGCCTGTATTAGAGCCAATTCTATATATTACTAAAAATGAAGGCGATTTAGTCATAGCTTCTCCTCAAGCAACTGATGCTGATGGAGACGCGCTTACCTATTATTATTTTAGCCCTCTGGATAGCTCTGGCAGATGGCTTACAGACTATGATGATGCTGGAGTATACAGTAGCGAGGTTGTAGTTTCTGACGGAATAGATACTGTTAGTCAGCCCCTCAAAATTATCGTCAACAATGTCAACAGGGCTCCGCAGATTTCTTTGACCTTAGACAAATATACGGCAGATCATAATGAATCGATTAATATAATGCTTACTGCCTCTGAGCCTGATGGTGATGCGATGACTTTCTCATTAAAGAAGGACGACCAAGAATTTGCCTCAGGCACTATCATTGACACTTATCTTACCACGACCTATTTTGTTCCAACCGGCGATCATGCTATCTCTGCGACAGTAACAGACTCTTTCGGCTTGGCAACAACCGAGACAAAGGTCGTAGATGTAGTTGACCCTCATCCCGGCCGCAATCCTAAAATCAGGCCTATGAGCGGCGATTTCAACGCAGACAGTCTTACAGATTTAGGATTCTATATGTATGATGACCTGGCAAATGTGGAGACCTGGGAGGTCTGTGTTTCAGATAAGGGTGTTTTCAGGAATGCGGTTGTCTGGCTGAGCTCCTCTGGCAGTTCCACCAGAGAATTTGAACTTGTGGGCGGAGACTTCAATGGCGATGGTATAGCTGACATAGGGATGTATAAAAATACTACTGGAGAGTTAAAGGTTGCTTTATGTTCTGGTTCTAGTTTTTCTGCATTAAGCACATGGCTAACCATTAGTTTTGCAACAAGTTCTTGGCAGTTCACACTGGGTAATTTCAATGCTGACCGATGGACTGACTGCGCAATGTATAACACAGATACAGGCGAGGTAAAGGTTGCCCTGGGCCAGGTGAGTGGCTTTGGCGCTTTCACAACTTGGCTTACAGGTTTTGGCACAGGATATAGCGCCCTGACTGGTGATTTCAATGGAGACGGATTAACGGATTTTTGCCTTTTCAAAAAATCTATTGGCGAGTTTAAGGTTGCCTTCTCAAATGGCTCAGGTTTCGTCAATGGAACAAGTTGGATAACCGGATTTGCTACTGATAAGGACATAATAATCTCGGATTTCAATGACGATGGCCTTACAGATATTGGTTATCGGGATGATTCTAATTACAACTGGTATTACGCTATCTCCACTGGCTCGGCATTCGTGAATAAGGGATTGTGGCTTGAGGCATTTGGAGCTAATCTTTATGAAGACACATCAACAGGCGATTTCAATGGAGATGGTATTACAGACGCTGCAAACTTCAATCGTTCTCGGTTTATAAGAGGCATAGACCGCTGGACAGTCAGACTTTCTTCGGATAGACCCGCTGACCTTTTAACTGGAATAGATAATGGCATAGGCGGTAAGACAAAGATAAGTTATGGCTTTGCCTCAATGTTCGAGAATAATCTTGTGCCTTTTCCTGTATATGTGGCAAGCTCAATATCGCTTATCGACACTCTCCCGACCAACCAGCCTCAAGAGATTTATACCCAAGAGTTCAGTTATCAAGGCGGCTATTATGATTCCCAAGAGCAGGAGTTTAATGGTTTTCGCAAGATAAAAGTTACTGACCCCATAACCGGAAATTATAGCGAGACCTATTTTCATCAGGGACGGCCTCCTGAAGACGGCGCCTTGAAGGGCCAGGTGGAAAAGATATTTGCTTATGATGGAAATAATCGGCTCATCAGCCAGGTCTTAAACACATACGAGGTGAAAAAGTCAAACCTTGATGAAACCAGGACATTAGGATTCCCAGCCCTAAAAGAGCAGAACTCTACAGTATGGGAGGAGAATGGCTTGGCCCTTACGACCCGGGATAAATATACCTACGATAATATAGGTAATCTCATAGAAGAAGTTAATGAAGGTGACATATCCCTAACTGGCGACGATAAGATTGTTAGGACCACTCTCGCTAAGGCATATACACTCGGATTCAATAGTCCCCTTGAGACTATTTTAGAGGATAAAGACGGAAATATTGTCACCAAGAAGAACTTTGAATACGATACCATAGGAAATCTCAAAAAAGAGATAAGTTTAATATCTAATCCTATAACTCAAGAAGAGGTGTATGCCATAACTGAGTATGGATACGATGCCTATGGAAATATTTACTTCACAATAAATGATTTAGATAGGGCTTTAGATAGAGTTACTAGTATGATTGTATACGACTACACAAACTATACATATCCCATCGCGATTTTCGCTTATATAGGGGCAATGTTTTATATATATGACCCGCGATTCGGCAAGGTAACGCAAGTAACTGACCCCAATGGCAATATCTCTACTACCGATTATGATTCATTTGGCAGAGTTACAAGAATCAAAAACGCCTACGACCAGCTGATGGTAGAATATTCCTATCCTGACTTCAACACCAATGTAATAAGAAGAATGGACCTCGTTAAGACCGAATACATTGACGGGCTTTCCAGAAAATACAAGACCGTTTCTTCGGGTGAAGATGGTATATTACCGAGAGATGTGGCGACAGAGGCATTCTATAATGAGCGTGGATTAGTCGAGAAGGAGTCCCTCTCTCGCTATGTTGATGAAGACCCTGAGAAAATCTCTTATACGAGATACGAATACGACCTCCTTGGCCGGCTCAAAAAGAGTATCGATGATTTTCCGGGGGTTTCAAAAGATACTCAAGTTTTTATTGACTACCTTAGCCCCCTCTATGCTGAGACGATGGATGCTATGGGGCGCAGGCAGGGCGCGCGCAAAGACGTTTTTGGGAATACTGTGGAGGTAATAGAATTTTGTCAAGACGGTGTATATCATACTTATTATGAATATGATATCCAAAATAATCTCACTAAAGTCGTAGACAGCCAAGACAATACAACCAGGCTTTTCTACGATACAGCAGGCCGCAAGGTCAGAATGATAGACCCTGATATGGGAGAATGGAGTTACGAATACGATTTGGTAGGCAATCTTAAAAAACAGAGTGATCCTAAAGGCCAGGTATTAGAGTTTGAGTATGATAGAGGTAACCGGCTAACTGCCAAGCGGGCTGGCGGCCAGACAATCGTAACTTATTTTTATGATACCTATGATGATGAGGATCGTTCTCCAAAAGAGAATTGTTTTGGCCGCCTTTCCAAGGTCATCGACTCATCCGGTTCAACCGAGTTCTTCTATGACAAAGTTGGAAAAGAGATTAAATCCATCAAGACCGTAGACGGAATTCCCTACGTGTTAGAACGCGGTTATGACGTCTTGGAAAGAATCACCACTCTTAAATATCCTGACGGAGAATTAGTTTCCTACACCTATGATACAAACTCTGGTTTGTTGAAGAAGATCGAAAGTCTCATCCCCGGCAACGGTCCTTATACCTATATTCAGGATATACCCCATAATGCCTTTGGTCAGATAAAGTCCATTCAGTACGGTAATGGCGTTTCGACAGAATATTATTATGGCCAGGATTTGCGATTGAGCCAGATACTGACAGGGAATTCATCCTCAACTTTACAGGACTTAAACTACACCTTTGATAAGAATGGCAACATTATAACCTTAACAGACAATCCAAGGTCCAACGTCCGCACATTTTTTTATGATGATTTAGACCGTTTGATTGAGGCAAGAAATATGCCAGACCCAAGGGGTGGATACACCACTTTTAGTTTCCGCTATGATTCTATTGGCAATATGGTTTATAAATCCGATGTCGGCGTGATGAATTATGGCCAGAATGCCGGGCCGCATGCGCTCACTTCTTGCGGCGGATACACCTATCAATACGATGCCAATGGAAATATAATTTCCGGTAAGAATAAGATAATGGAATATGATATAGAAAACCGTCTGACCAAGGTAGATGAATTGTCCAGCTCAACTGCTTTTGTCTACGATGGAGACGGAGGCAGGGTAAAACAAACTACTACCATAGGGGAGCAATCAGCCCAGACTTCTTACATCGGTAATTTGTATGAAGTGCATTCCACAGATGGCAATCCACTAACTATATCAAAACATATCTTTGCCGGCACAAACCGTGTCTGCACTGTTACGAAGGACGAAGGAAGAGGGACGACGGACGTAAGTTTTTATCACTCTGATCATTTAGGCTCAAGCAGCATTATTACTGACGCAAGCGGCAGCCAGGTTGAACACTATGAATACACCCCTTACGGCACTATAGCTGTTTCCGAAACCGTCTCTCGTCCATCTTTCCTCGTCCATCATAAGTTTACTGGAAAGGAATTAGATAACACTGGTTTATATTTTTACGGCGCCAGATATTACGACCCTGAGATTGGCAGATTCATCACTGCTGACCCTACTATTCAAAGGCCATACGACCCCCAGGATTTAAACCGCTACTCCTATTGCAGAAATAATCCTATTAATTACACTGACCCATCAGGTCTAAGCTGGTGGAAGAAGGCCTGGAGGGCGATAAAAAAGCCGCTTCTGGCCGCGGTGATAGTTATAATAGCAGTTGCGGTCCCCTATATACTTGCAGGGACAAATGTGCTAGAGGCCTTCAGCATGACAGCAACTTTGGTTGCAGGAAGTTCCTCTGCCGCTTCGGCAGTAGTATTGGGTACTGGCGAAGGAAGGCAACTTATCGAAAGAGTCGGCAAAGAAGTTTTTGTCGATATATTAGGGATGAGCCCGAAGAGGGCATACAGATGGTCCAGTATTTTTATGAATATCATAACGAGCTTCGCCTTCGAATGGGCATTCGCTTCGCTTATCTCTAATCCTATTTCGGCAGAAAAATATGACCCTGCAAAACATACAAGAAGCGGAGGAAGCGTATCACCAAAAGGGCCTATTTATGGGCCAAGCCCATCAGAAAATACGCTATTTTCGCAGGACGAACTAATTTCCTTGGTTGACAAAACAGGAAAGCAGGTCGGAACGCTGGGAGTTGCAAGGGTGCCGGCGCTTGGTCTAGATGAAGGTTTGAGTTTTCTGGGAGTAAATCACACTGGCGCAAGCATGACGGCTCTTACCGGGAGCACAAAGTTGAGCCCCTTTACCTATTTAACTTATGGCGTTTGCCATACAGCCACAAATGTCTCTTTCCTTCAGGCAGGTTTCGGCTCTAATTTGATTACCCTTGGCTCAGGCGGTTGGACCACCTATGTAACTACAGCTATATATGGAAATTATGGTGGTGGTTTAGCGAGGACTGCATTTACATCAGTTACTGCTTACAAAGATTACGAATAACTTAAAACGCCTCATTTGTTAATAGGGAGCAGTATAAATATTTTACATAGAAAATTTTTGGGGTTACCTAAACGAAGGATTTTTTACTTGTACTATTGTAAAACACAGCGAAGTGTAATAAAACGAAGGCGTTCTTGAAATAGAACGCCTTAAATTTTTTTAAGACGCGGGCGTCTTTTATCTAACTTGGGAGAAAGGCGCCTTTAATCTTTGAGGGTTGTATGGAAAAAGAGAAGATGTTTTGTTATCAATGTTCGCAGGCTGCAAAGGGGATAGGTTGCGAGGCTCAAGGCGTATGCGGCAAAAACTCCACGCTTGCACGGCTCCAAGACAACCTGATCTACTCGATACAAGGGATGTCAGGATACTTATATCGAGCAAGACGACTTGGATTTGCCCCGCCTTTGCCTGAGATAGACGACTTCGTAAGCCGCGCTTTCTACTCCATGTTTACGAACGTAAACTTTGATCCGGAAAGTTATCTGGAGTTGGCTATTGAATCCGGAAAGATGAACCTCAAGGGGATGAAACTTCTAAAAGTGGCTTATATTGAAAAA